>Ga0207941_1000024_pt1 | contig 48643 bp, 36 predicted proteins | sample LakMenEpi13Sep12_FD_150695 | JGI IMG/M metagenome (GOLD analysis project Ga0207941, IMG submission 150695) | Freshwater microbial communities from Lake Mendota, WI - 13SEP2012 deep hole epilimnion (SPAdes) | ecosystem: Environmental > Aquatic > Freshwater > Lake > Epilimnion/Euphotic zone ...
TTTGGAAGAACCAGAGAGACTAAAACTCCCGGAGTTTATAATGTGGTTTTTAGTTACACGGAAGAAAACGTCGGAATGTTTGCCGCTGAAAGTTCAGTGAGGATTGCCGAAGCTTTAATTGCCGGCACGGATTATGATTTAGAAGCGGACATTAAAAAAATGAAAGAAATTCGGGAACGTGTTCGTCTTGGTCCTTCTACCGGAAGCATTGTAGAAGAAGCCGTTTCGAGAGATATTCCTTGGATTCGATTGGGTACGAACTCCTTAGTCCAATTAGGTTACGGAGTAAATCAAATGCGTTTTCAAGCAACAATTACTTGTAAAACTAGTAACATCGCAGTTGATATTGCTTGTAATAAAGAAGAAACAAAACGAATGTTAGAATTAGCTTCCATTCCGGTGGCAAGTGGTTCGATTTGTGTAGATGAAGAAGATTTAGAACTTACTATAAAAAAAATTGGCTATCCAATTGTAATAAAACCATTAGATGGCAATCATGGGAAAGGGGCTTCTATTAATGTGGTAACTTGGGAAGATGCCAAAAAAGGTTTAGAACACGCTAAGAAATACAGTCGCCGTGTTATTGTTGAAAAATTTGTTACCGGATTTGATTTTCGGGTTTTGGTCATTGATAATAAATTGGTTGCTGCCGCTAAAAGAGTTCCTGCACATGTGGTGGGTGATGGAAAAAATACTATTCAGGAGTTGATTGACATTACCAACCTCGACCCAAAAAGAGGTTATGGACATGAAAATGTATTAACCGAAATAACTGTGGACCGCGATACTACTGATTTATTAGGAAAAATGGGTTACACATTAGAAACCATACCAAATAATGGAGAAACGGTTTATTTAAAATCAACAGCTAATTTAAGCACCGGTGGAACTTCAGTAGATGTAACAGATATGATGCATCCGGAAAATATCTTTTTAGCCGAAAGAATTTCTCGAGTAATTGGCTTAGACGTTTGTGGAATTGATATTATGGCTGAAAATTTGACCCAACCTTTAAAAGAAAATGGCGGAGTTATTTTAGAAGTGAATGCTGCTCCCGGTTTCAGAATGCACTTGGACCCTTCTGAAGGTTTAGCAAGAAATGTAGCTGCTCCGGTAATTGACATGCTTTATCCTCCGGGAAAACCTAGTCGTATTCCAATTATTGCCGTTACCGGAACAAACGGAAAAACAACGACTACCCGATTGCTAGCTCATATTGTTAAAAATAATGGCTTCCGAGTAGGTTTCACCACTTCAGATGGAATTTATATTCAAAATCACATGTTGGAAAAAGGTGACACAACTGGACCTTTGAGTGCTGAATATATTTTGAAAGATCCAACCGTAGAATTTGCCGTTTTAGAAACTGCTCGAGGTGGAATTTTAAGAGCCGGTTTAGGCTTTAGTCGATGTGACATTGCAATTATAACAAACATTCGCGAAGACCATTTGGGATTAAATGACATTGATACGCTAGACGATTTGGCTCGTGTAAAAAGTGTAGTTGTTCGAAGTGTGAAAAAAGATGGTTGGGCCATTTTAAATGCCGAAGATGATCAGTGTATGAAAATTGCCAACGATTTGAATTGCAACATTGCTTATTTCTCTATGGATGAAGAGCATCCGGTAGCAAAAAAATTAAGCAAAGAAGGTAAAATTGTTGCTGTTTATGAAAATGGTTTTGTAACCATTAAAAAGGGAGATTGGAAAATTAGAATTGAAAAAGTATTGCATATTCCATTGACTTTAGGCGGAAAAGCAAAATTCATGATTCAAAATGTTTTAGCAGCCACACTGGCCAGTTACTTGTATGGTTTTAAAACCGATGACATTAGTTTATCACTTCAAACATTTATTCCTAGTGTAGCACAAACGCCAGGTCGAATGAATATTTTTGAATTCAAACGATTTAAAGTCATGATTGATTTTGCTCATAATCCGGCCGGTTATTCAGCTATTGAAGATTTATTGAGTAATATTGATGCCACCCGAAAAATCGGAATCATTGCCGGTGTTGGTGATAGAAGAGATGAAGATATTCGAGATTGTGCTGAAATTGCGGCTCGAATGTTTGACCATATCATTATTCGACAAGAAAAACATTTAAGAGGTCGAACTGAACAAGAAATTATTAATTTGATTTTAGAAGGAATTCAATTGGCAAATAGAGAAGTTACCTACGAAATTATTCCAAAGGAAATTGAAGCTATTAAACATGCCATCAATATTGCAGATGAAGGCACTTTTATCACTGCCTTAAGTGATGTGGTTACCAACGCTATTGGTATTGTTCAAGAATATTTAGATAAGGAAAATGAAGAGAACTTGAGTTAAAATCATAATGAATTAAAAAAAACCGAAAGAAAAATCACTTTCGGTTTTTTTAGTTAAGACAACACTTTATATAAGTTTACATTATGTTTTCTGTTTCTTTTTCTTAGCGGCAGGAAAAAGTACATTATTTAAAATCAATCGATAACCCGGTGAATTAGGATGTAAATCTAATACAGTAGGTGCATCGCCAACCAAATGCTGATAATCTTCCGGATCATGTCCGCCAAAATAAGTAAACATTCCTTTTCCTTTTGTTCCGTGAATGTAACGAGCTTCACCATTAAATCTGTTTTCTCCCATGACCAACACATGTGATTTAATTCGTTCACTATCAAAAGCAGTGGTTTGACCCATAAAACCTTTGACTAATTGTGTATGATTTTGACACAACATACTTGGAATTGGATCCCATTTAGCAGAATATTCCATCAAGGTAAAATAATCTTTTTCCATCGGCATTTTGCGTTTGGTAGTCATATCAATATCCGAAAACTCATACACGGTTGGCGATCTTTCTAAAATATAATCTTTAAAAGCGAATGTTCTTGAATAATCAATTTTAGATTGATAGTTGGCCTCACTTTCATCACCATCAAACATAGGCTCACAAATATCAACCCCTTCAGATGACAAGGCAATATCAAAACTATCTGTTGCAGAACACATCGCAAACATAAAACCACCTCCAATCACAAAATCTCTTATCTTTTTGACCACAGCTAATTTCTCTTCAGAAACTTTAGAATATCCTAATTTTGCAGCTAAGGCTTCTGCTTCTTTTTTCTGTTCAATATACCAAGGTGCATTTCGATAAGCTCCAAAAAACTTACCGTATTGCCCTGAAAAATCTTCATGATGCAAGTGCAACCAATCATACAAGAGAAGTTGATCCGTTAAAACTTCTTCATCATAAACTGCCTTAAACGGAATTTCAGCATACGTTAAAACCAACGTTACGGCATCATCCCAAGGTTGTTTTCCTTTTGGAGTATAAACGGCAATTTTAGGTGCTTTTTCCAAAACAACCGATTCCATATTTTGCGATGGACTACTGATTTCATCTAAAATTTGATTTGCTTGTCCATCAGAAAGAATTTCAAAACTTACGCCACGAATTTGACATTCTTTCCTTATTTCTGCTGCATCTGGAAGCAAAAAAGAACCTCCTCGATAATTAAGCAACCAACTGGCTTTGAAATCTTTTTCTAAAGCCCAATAAGTAATACCATATGCTTTTAAATGATTTTGCTGAGTATTTTCATCCATTGGTATTAGAATAAAACTGGCTTTTACCGAAAAGGAAAATAAAAAGAGTAAATAATATAGAATCGATTTTTTCAAAGTCTTCAATATTTTAGATCATCAAAATAAGTTGTAAAGCCAAAGATAAACGATTTTATGTGAAGAAAATGATAAAAAATTATTAACCATATTTGTCAAATAAGATTCATTGCCTGCTTGTTTGAATAATATGGTTAATACTAAATTTTAAAAGGGTACGTCTGAATCTTCTTCTTCTGTATTCATATTACTTCCAAAAGCATCGTTTACAGAAGGAAGATTTTTCGTAATAAAGGTAGTTTCTTCGGCATTCATTCTTGATGGTAAATCATTGAAACCGGAGGAATAATCATCTAAATTATCAAATTTACCAAGGTTTCCGATGAATTTTAATCGGATATTTTCTAAACTTCCGTTTCGGTGTTTAGCAATTATAAACTCCGCTTGACCTTCTGTTGGCGAGTGTTCATCGTCATCCCATTCGTCAATTTTATAATATTCCGGACGATAAATAAACGACACAATATCGGCATCTTGCTCAATTGCACCAGATTCACGAAGGTCGGAAAGTAAAGGTCTTTTGCTTGAACCACGTGTTTCAACAGCACGGGAAAGCTGTGACAAAGCAATCACAGGAACGCTTAATTCTTTGGCTAATGCTTTCAAGTTACGTGAAATGGTTGAAATTTCTTGTTCCCGATTTCCTCCTCCTTTTCCACCACCTCCGGCCGTCATTAGTTGAAGGTAATCGACAATAATTAATTTGATACCGTGTTGAGAAGATAAACGTCTGGCTTTTGCCCGTAAATCAAAAATGGAAAGTGAAGGGGTATCATCAATATATAACGGAGCTTTTTCTAGGTTTTTTACTTTCACACTTAATTGTTCCCACTCATGTTTTTCAAGTTTTCCGGTACGTAATTTCTCTGAAGACAAGCCCGTTTCTGAAGATATTAAACGAGTAATTAACTGAACGGAAGACATTTCCAAAGAAAAAACAGCTACAGGATGGTTATAATCAATAGCCATATTTCTTGCCATAGATAACACAAAGGCTGTTTTTCCCATACCCGGACGAGCAGCAATAATAATCAAATCACTAGGTTGCCAACCGGAAGTTACTTTGTCTAATTTATCAAATCCGGTAGCTATGCCGCTCAATCCCTCTTTGTTGGCTATTTCTTCGATCCGTTTTTTTGCTTGAATAACTAAACTTTGTGCCGTTTCTGAACTTCGTTTAATATTTCCTTGTGTAACTTCATATAATTTTGATTCAGCTTTGTCTAACAAATCAAAAACATCGGTGGTTTCATCATACGATTCTTCGATAATTTCAGACGAAATTTTAATCAAACTACGCTGAATAAATTTCTGTAGAATAATTCTGGAATGAAATTCAATATGAGCAGATGAAGAAATTTTTTGTGTCAATTGAATGAGGTAAAAATCACCACCAACTAAATCCAATTTAGCATTCTTTTTTAATTGAGCCGAAACGGTTAATAAGTCAATAGGTTGAGTATCTGTAAATAGTTGAACAATTGCTTCAAAAATATTTTTGTGAGCTTCTTTGTAAAATGCATCAGGTTGCAAAATATCTATCACTTCATCAACCCCCTTTTTATCAATCATCATTGCACCCAAAACGGCTTCTTCCAAGTCTAATGCTTGGGGTGGTAATTTCCCTTTTTCAAGATTGATAATGGTAGTTTTATCGACTTTAATCGGGTTAATATTTCGTAAATTTTCCATTGTGCTAAAGTAACAATAATATAAAAAAATGCACTATGTAGTTGTCAATAAATAACTGTTAACAACTAAATATTATTGTTGATAACCAAAAAAAAATCCGAAGTTTCAAGGCTTCGGATTTAAAATTTATAATGTAAGAATTATTCTTTAAATTCACCCATCTTACTGTATTTGTCCATCCTTTGTGCAACTAATTCAGTTGTTGATAAATCTTTTAATTCATTATATCCTTTAATAATATATTGTTCAACTGTTTTAAAAGTTGTTTCTCTGTCATAATGAGCTCCTCCCAAAGGTTCTGGTACAATTTCATCAATTAACTTTTGTCTTTTCATATCATAGGAAGTCAATTTAAGTGCTTCGGCTGCTTGTTCTTTGTATTCCCAACTTCTCCACAAAATAGAGGAACAAGATTCCGGTGAAATTACTGAATACCAAGTGTTTTCTAACATATACACTTTATCTCCTACCCCAATTCCTAATGCTCCACCTGAAGCACCTTCACCCACAATTACCGTAATGATGGGTGTTTTAAGACGAATCATTTCCAAAATATTTCTTGCAATAGCTTCTCCTTGTCCCCGCTCTTCTGCTTCTAAACCTGGATAAGCTCCCGGAGTGTCGATTAAAGTAACAACAGGGATACTGAATTTTTCAGCCATTTTCATCAAACGAAGAGCTTTTCGATACCCTTCCGGATTGGCCATTCCAAAATTTCTGAACTGACGAGTTTTGGTATTGAAACCTTTTTGTTGACCAACAATCATAAAAGATTGACCACCAATTTTTCCTAATCCACCAATCATTGCTTTGTCATCTTTAAAATTTCTATCCCCAAAAAGTTCTAGAAAAGTATTCCCGCACAAAGCTCTTACATGATCCATCGTATAAGGACGACTTGGATGACGGGAAAGCTGAACCCGTTGCCAAGCAGTAAGATTTTTGTATATTTTTTTTTTAGTTTCTTCTAATTTTTTCTCAATTTGTTTGCAAGTAGAGGCTACATCAACATTAGATTCTTCACCAATAATTTGGCATTTGTCTAACTGATCTTCCAACTCTTTTATGGGAAGTTCAAAATCTAAATATTCCATAGGTTTTGATAAATTTAAGTTTGTTTGAAAAGCAAAGATAGAATTTTATCTTATTAAGAGAAGCTATTCTTAATGTTAACTTTTAAACATTTCTAGAAAATTGGAAATAGAAATCACTAGGAACTATTTCTATTTCTAAGTTTATATTTAATTACTCCATTTAAAATGATTGTGATTAATATCAAAATGGCTCCAAAATAAAATTCAGAACTCATTTTTTCTTTGTCTTTAAAAATTAATAACGCTAATATGATTCCATAAACAGGTTCTAAATTTATGGTAAGCATTACAGTATAAGGACTTATAAACTTCATTACTTTCACCGAAGCAATAAAAGCATAAGCAGTGCAAATCGAGCTCAAAATCAACAAATAAATCCAATCTGAAGGTTGAAGAATAAAAAATTCTTTTGAAAAACTATTGGACAATAATAAATAGACGGAAAAACACAAAACACCTCCGGTTAACTCATAAAATGAAATAACCGTTGAATCGTACATTTTTGCATATTTCCCATTAATTACAGAAAAAAGTGCCGATAAAAATGCTGAAATTAAAGCTAAAATTATTCCTAAATAATAATCCCCTTCAACATTAAAAATGATATATAATCCACCCACTACAACAAGTCCAAATAAAACTTCATACCAAATCACTTTTCGTCGGTATAAAATTGGTTCTAAAAAAGAGGTAAAAAAAGCACCTGTTGATAAACACGCTAAAGTGACAGAAACATTAGAGACTTTAATGGCTTTAAAAAAAGTCAGCCAGTGTAAAGCAATGACCAATCCTAGAAGTAAAAACCCAAAAATTGTTTTTCTTGGCACAACAAAATTTGTCTTTTTATAGGACATAAATAAAATAATAAAACCTACGGCTAATAACATTCTAAACCATACCAAGGGTAAAGCATCCAAGGTGATTAATTCCCCCAGAATGGCTGTAAATCCCCAAATAAAAACAATTAAGTGAAGATGTAAATAACTTTTAAGGTTATCGTTTGGCATTTTTAAGTAAATAAACGGCTAATATACCAAAAACAAAATTTGGAAACCAAACGGCTATAAAAGGAGGAATACTGGACTTTTCAGCCATGGTGCCAAAGATCTTATCGAAGAAAATATAAGTAAAAGCAAGAACTATCCCGATGGCTAAGTTCACTCCCATTCCGCCACGGCGTTTCATGGAAGAAACAGAAACTGCAATTATCGTTAAAATAAAAGCAGTAACCGGCAAACTGTATTTGCGATACAGCACTACTAAATAGGTATTTATATTAGCGTTGCCTCGTGCTTTTTCTTTTTTAATAAATTTATTTAACTCTGGTAAAGTAAGCGTTTCCGCTATGTATATCACAGGCGTTAAATCTTCTAAATCAAAATTAAAAATGGTGTCTTTTTTCTCTGATTTTTCTAAAATATCACCGTAAATTCCAACTTTTCTTTTTTGGTATCCAAACATGGTATATGTGCTATCTTTTTCATTCCATTTCAATCTGCTGGCTAAAATTTTGTATTCCAACTTTTCCCCTTTAAATTTCTCTAAAGTAAAATTAAAAGCCGTTTTCGAAACTGAATTAAAATTACTGACATAAATAAATTCATCATCACTAATTTGCCTGAAAACATTTGAATTTTCTCTAATTTCAGCATTGTTTTTTAAATAAGTATACCTAAAATCATTAAAACCTTTACTGGCTTTTGGCACAAGAAAAAAGCCCATGATTAAGGCAAAAACTGAAACCATTGTTGCACCCAATATATACGGTCTCAAAAATCGGGAAAATGAAATTCCTGAACTTAAAATAGCTATAATTTCAGTATTATTTGCTAATTTGGAAGTAAACCATATAACAGATAAAAATAAAAAAATAGGAAATAATAGATTTGCAAAATAAATTGTAAAATCGAGATAATAGATTGCTACGGCTTTAAAAGGCACTTTGCTCTCTAAAATTTTATTAATTTTTTCAGCTACATCGATTACAATCCCAATAGGAATAAAAAGCAATAACATGACCACGAAAGTAGCTAAGTATCTTTTTAATATGTATTTATCGATGATTTTTAACATCCTATTTCCAGTTAATTATAATCTTTGACTCATTTGTTTAACCATTTGTTCTTTCCAAACCCTGAAATCACCTGCTAAGATATGTTTTCTCGCTTCACGAACCAGCCACATATAAAAACCGAGATTATGAATGGTCGCAATTTGTTTCCCAAGATACTCATTTGCTGCAAATAAATGCCGTAAATAAGCTTTGGTATATTCGGTATCAACAAAGGTAATTCCCATTTCATCAATAGGCGAAAAATCATCCTCCCACTTTTTATTTTTGATATTTATTGATCCATGAGCTGTAAACAACATTCCGTTTCGGGCATTTCGGGTTGGCATCACACAATCGAACATGTCAATTCCTAAGGCTATATTTTCTAATATATTGACAGGTGTTCCTACTCCCATTAAATAACGGGGTTTATTTTGTGGTAAAATAGCGGTTACGATTTCAGTCATCGCATACATTTCCTCAGCAGGCTCTCCAACTGAAAGTCCACCAATAGCGTTCCCTTGAGCTCCGGCATTTGCAATATATTCCGCTGATTCCTTTCTTAAATCTTTATATGTACTTCCTTGAACAATTGGAAAAAAAGTTTGCTCATAACCATATTTAAAAGGAAGATTTTCTAAATGATTAATACAACGATCTAACCAACGGTGCGTCATGTGCATGGAACGTTTGGCATAGCGATAATCACAGGGATAAGGTGTGCATTCATCAAAAGCCATGATAATATCGGCTCCAATGGTTCGTTGAATTTCCATCACATTTTCCGGAGAAAAGAAATGATAGGAACCATCAATATGGCTTTTGAATTTTACACCTTCTTCCTTAATTTTTCTGTTTGAAGAAAGTGAATACACTTGATAACCACCACTATCAGTCAAGATATTTCTATCCCAATTCATGAATTTATGTAAACCTCCTGCTTTTTCTAAAATTTCTGTCTGTGGTCGAAGGTATAAATGATAAGTATTTCCAAGAATAATATCCGGATTGATATCGTCTTTTAATTCACGTTGGTGTACTCCTTTAACAGAAGCAACCGTTCCAACCGGCATAAAAATAGGAGTTTCAATTACGCCGTGATTAGTTTTTATACTTCCGGCACGGGCTTTCGAATGAGGGTCAGTCGTCAATAAATCAAACTTCATATATATTTTTTACAGAGGGCAAAGATAAAAGATTTCACTTTTCTGATGGTTGTTTTGGGAATTATTTATGTTTCTAATTAACGCTGTTTACTAACAATTTATCTTGAAAACTTTAACAAAATTCTAATTCTCTCTTGAAACAAAATCTAATATTTGATTTACCTTTGCCCTAGTTTAACATTTATCATTAAAATGAAACCTAACACACAACAACTAAACGACTTTGTAATACAAGTCAGAAGAGACATTCTTCGAATGGTACACGCCGTAAATTCGGGACATCCCGGAGGTTCTTTAGGATGTACAGAATTTTTTACAGCTCTTTACCAAGTCATTCTCGACAGAAAAGAAGGGTTTAACATGGATGGGAATGGCGAAGATTTATTTTTCTTATCAAATGGTCATATTTCGCCTGTTTTTTACAGTGTTTTGGCCCGCAGTGGTTATTTTCCAATATCAGAATTGGCTACCTTTAGATTATTAAATACACGTTTACAAGGACATCCAACCACTCATGAGGGTTTACCCGGTATTCGTGTAGCTTCCGGCTCATTAGGTCAAGGCATGTCCGTTTCTATTGGTGCTGCCTTAGCAAAAAAATTAAATGGTGATAAACACTTGATTTATTCACTTCACGGTGATGGCGAGTTACAAGAAGGCCAAAATTGGGAGGCTATGATGTATGCAGCAGCCTATAAAGTTGATAATTATATTGCAACGGTTGATTTAAATGGTAAGCAAATAGATGGAGCAACGGATGAAGTTTTACCCATGGGTGATATTAAAGCAAAATTTACTGCCTTTGGTTGGGATGTATTAGAAATAACCGAAGGAAATAACATTGAAGCTATCTTAGCCGGAATGTCTGAAGCTAAATCCAGAACCGGAAAAGGAAAACCCCTTTGCGTTTTGTTGCATACCGAAATGGGAAATGGTGTTGACTTTATGATGCACACGCATGCATGGCATGGAAAAGCTCCCAACGACGATCAATTAGCAAAAGCGTTAGAACAAAACCCCGTAACTTTAGGTGATTATTAAATTGCTTTTTGCACTATGCTCTAAGCCTTATGCTTATTGCCTAATGCCTGAAGCCTATAGGAAAAAAAATGAAAAAATATACCAATACAGGAAGTAAAGATACTCGTTCAGGATTTGGAGCAGGAATGACCGAACTCGGACAAAAAAACGAAAATGTGGTTGCCTTGTGTGCCGACTTAATTGGCTCGTTAAAATTTGATGATTTCAAAAAAAATCATCCGGAACGTTTTTTCCAAATCGGAATTGCAGAAGCCAATATGATTGGAATTGCAGCCGGATTAACCATTGGTGGTAAAATTCCGTTTACAGGAACGTTCGCCAACTTTTCTACAGGAAGAGTGTACGATCAAATTCGTCAATCGGTTGCTTATTCAGACAAAAATGTAAAAATTTGTGCTTCTCATGCCGGATTAACTTTAGGAGAAGACGGAGCAACACACCAAATTTTAGAAGACATCGGTTTGATGAAAATGCTTCCCGGAATGACAGTAATTAACACTTGTGATTACAATCAAACCAAAGCTGCGACCTTGGCCATTGCCGATCACCACGGTCCGGTTTATTTACGTTTTGGTCGTCCGGTAGTACCAAATTTCATGCCTGCTGACGAACCATTTGTTTTAGGAAAAGCAATCCTTTTGAATGAAGGAAGCGATGTTACCATTATAGCTACCGGACATTTAGTTTGGGAAGCTTTGATTGCGGCAGAAAAACTGGAAGAAAAAGGAATTTCTGCAGAAGTTATCAATATACATACTATTAAACCATTAGATGAAGAAGCAATTTTAAAATCGATTGCTAAAACAGGTTGTGTAGTTACTGCAGAAGAGCATAATATTTTAGGAGGTTTAGGAGAAAGTGTTGCCCGAACTTTATCTTTAAATAATCCAGTTCCTCAAGAATTTGTAGCAGTAAATGACAGTTTTGGTGAAAGTGGAACTCCTGACCAATTGATGGAAAAATACCAATTAAATCACCAAGCTATTATTGCAAAAGCAGAAAAAGTAATTAAAAGAAAATAACCATCCTTTTTTCCTCAAATAAAAAATCCCGATTGCTCGGGATTTTTTTTATTTATTGATGACAGCTAGGGTCAAGGTATCTTTTTAACCTAATTGGATTGGTTGTGTTTCCACTACAATCCGGAATAGTTGTAAAATCATAATACTCTTGTGGGTCAGTTCCTGAAATTTTGAATTCATTTCTGGTTAAAAAACCATCCTCATCATCATCGGTATCTAAAAAATCAGGAATTAAATCACCATCTGAATCTTGCATAAAGTAATCCGTTTCCGTTCCATATAATTCCATATAAGATAAAATTCTATCCGAATCATGATCATTAAAGTTTAAACTTTTTAATTTTATTTGGAATACTAAATTCGAATAACTCGGTAAATTAACCCCTTTGGGTATGTTAAAATAACCTAATCCAGAAGGAATAAAAACCAAACAATTACCAAAATTTAAATAATTTAGAGTTCCATCACCATTTTCAGAAACACTCTCAGCAGTTTTCATTTCAGGTAAAATTTGTCTGAATCCAGAAATAAAAACATTAGAAAGAGGAAATGATGTCCAAACCGGAGTTGAAGTTCTATCAAACTCAACATTATCTAAATTCCAACCTTTATAATCTACAAAAGATGAATCAATTGTAAGTGGTCTTTCACCCCCTCCCTCGTTTAATACAATGAAATACAATTTATATTCCACAGGATCATCAATTCTTCCATCTGTTCGCAATGTAACTCTATCATCATTTTTTACAGTTATACTTTGCAGTGGAAAATCCGTTTGATTCCAAATTGAAACTTGGCTTCCTCCGGTAGGAATTTTAGCAATAGTAGCATTCAACTCACTATCTAAAGTTAAATAATTTGTTTTTAAATAGTCTTCTATTTCTCCAATATCAACTGCATATTGTTCAGTTCTGTCATTAGGTGGAACTCCAACAGGTATATTATCATCATCTTTACATGAAAAAAACAATACCGAAAAAACGACCATCAATACAGATGATTTTAAATTTTTTAATAGCATATTTAACTAATTTTTGTTGTATTTATATTACTTATTTAGTTGAATACTTTTTCTAAAATAAGTGCTGCAAGATACAATTTTGATTTATTTTTGTATAAAAATTAACGTAGAATTCTGAATAAAGTATGAGAGTCGATAAATATTTATGGTGTGTTCGTTATTTCAAAACCAGAAACATGGTTACTGAGCTTTGCAAAAAAAACCATGTTACAGTAAATGGTATAGTAGCGAAACCCTCTCGTGAAGTTTTTCCATCCGATGCTGTTACATTTAGAAGAGACCAAATCACATATAAAATAAGGGTGTTAGCAATACCGGAAAACAGAGTTGGAGCTAAATTGGTTGATATTTATCGAAAAGATGAAACTCCCGAAGAAGCTTTTGCACATTTAGAACTACTAAAATTATCCAAGGAACATTATCGAAAAAACGGTGAAGGGAGACCAACAAAAAAAGACCGAAGGGATATAGAAAATTATACAGAAGATACTAATGAAACTGAATAAAGATTATTGGGAAAACAGGTATCATTTGAATGAGATTGGATGGGATATCGGAACCGTTTCTACACCTTTAAAGGAATATATCGATCAGATTGAAAACAAAGAGTTAAAAATATTAATCCCGGGTGCAGGAAATGGATATGAATTTGAATATTTATACAATACCGGATTTCAAAATGTGTTTGTTATAGATATCGCTAAAACACCTTTAGAAAATATTCAAACGAGAATGCCTCACCTTGATGATAAACACTTAATTCATAAAGACTTTTTTGAGCTAAGTGATACTTTTGATTTAATCATAGAACAAACTTTTTTTTGTGCAATAGCTCCTGATTTGCGAAAACAATATGTGCCTAAAATGGCTTCTTTATTAAATTCAGGTGGTAAAATAGTTGGCTTACTTTTTCAATTTCCGTTAACTGAAAAAGGGCCACCTTTTGGTGGAAATGAAAATGAATACCGAGCCTTATTTCAAAATCAATTCAATATAAAAACATTAGAAACTGCTCATAATTCAATAAAACCAAGAGAAAACAACGAACTCTTTTTTATCTTTGAGAAAAAATAAAACTTATGTCACAAAACATTATACTCACTCATCAGGAAATCGAACATAAAATCAAGCGGATAGCTTATCAAATCTATGAAACTTTTGTAGATGAAAAAGAAATTGTAATTGCAGGGATTGCTAAAAATGGGTTTATTTTTGCCCAAAAATTAGCCAAAGATTTAGAAAAAATAGCAGAATTCAAAGTGACATTGTGTGAAGTGCATGCAAATAAACATAATCCTTTTGAACCTATCATCACTTCCTTAGATAAAGCAGCCTATGAAAACAAAGGATTGATTTTAGTGGATGATGTTCTTAATTCCGGGACTACTTTAGTTTATGGAGTGAAACATTTTTTAGGTGTTCCGTTAACAAAATTCAAAACTGCCGTTTTAGTAGATAGGAATCATAAAAAATACCCTGTAAAAGTAGATTTTAAAGGAATTTCACTATCCACTTCATTTCAGGAACATGTTCAAATTGTTTTCGAAGAAGGAAATAGTTATGCTTATTTAAGTCAGTAATTTAATAATCTCCTGAACTACTTCCTTTTCCGATTTATTATCTGTAGAAATGAAATGCTGAGCTTGGTGATAATAGTAACTTCTGTCAAAAAGGTGTTTGGTTATAAACTCTTTTAGTTCATCCTCATTCATTTGAGCAATCAAAGGTCTTTCTGCTTTACTTTGCAATAATCTTTTGGATAGCTCCTCAACAGATGTTTTAAGGTAAATTGAAATCACCTCTTTCTCTTTTAGAAATAAGTGATTATTTGCATAACAGGGTGTTCCCCCACCGACACTCAACACAAAATCATCTTGCGATTCCATTAAATCTTTAAAAACTGTATGTTCAATTTTTCTAAAATAAATTTTACCATCCGTTTCAAAAATTGAATTGATAGATTTTCCTTTTTTTTTTTCTATAAGTTTATCCAAATCCAGGTGTTTTTTTTTCAAAACATCAGCTACTAGAGAAGCGATTGTGGTCTTACCTGACCCCATATATCCGAGTAAAATAATTTTTTTCATTATAATAATTCCTTGTACAGTAAGGGGTTAAAAAAGAATCTGCCAAAAAGACAAATTTAAGACAAAATTGCTTTGAAAAATAAATAATAAGGACGTATATTTGCACCCGCATTCAAGAAATTGCATTTGACTCGATAGCTCAGTTGGTAGAGCACATCACTTTTAATGATGGGGTCCTGGGTTCGAGCCCCAGTCGGGTCACAATTTTTTTGAAATTTTTTTGATGCTAATGACTCGATAGCTCAGTTGGTAGAGCACATCACTTTTAATGATGGGGTCCTGGGTTCGAGCCCCAGTCGGGTCACAAGTAAAGACGTTGCATGCAACGTCTTTACTTTTTTTATTATCAGGCCACGTGGAGAAATTGGTAGACTCGCCATCTTGAGGGGGTGGTGCTGCAAGGCTTATGGGTTCGAATCCCATCGTGGTCACGAATGAATACTTCAAACGTAAAAACACTCAGTTTACTTGAGTGTTTTTTTGTTTTAAAATACCATTTCAAAAAAAATATTTAAAAACCCACAAAGATTATTTTATTTGTTTACTTTTGTTTAACAAATAATACTAAAAAATGAACAATGTAAAAAATGTTTTTAGCATCAAAGATTTAGAAAACCTTTCCGGCATCAAAGCACACACCATTAGAATCTGGGAAAAAAGGTATAATGTATTAGAACCGATGCGTACAGAAACAAACATTCGTTATTATGATTTAGTTGCCCTCCAAAAGCTACTTAACATTACCTTGTTACATAATCACGGTTATAAAATTTCAAAAATTTCAAAACTCTCTCCCGACAAAATTAACGTAATGATAAGGGAAATTGTGAATGAAAAGAGCGTTAAAAATCATGCAATTAATGCCTTTAAAATGGCAATGATGAATTTTGACCAAGTGCTATTTTTCAACACCTATTCAAATTTACTTTCAGAAAAATCATTTCGTGAAGTCTTTTATGAAGTTTTCATACCGCTTATGAATGAAATTGGATTGTTGTGGCAAGCAGAAGCAATCACTCCTGCTCATGAACATTTTATAAGCTACCTAATTAAACAAAAGCTATTAGTTATCACCGAAAAAATACAGCTATTAGAACCCACTCGGACGGATAAAGTTTTTGTGCTCTTTTTACCGGCAAACGAAATTCACGAATTAGGGTTAATGTATCTCAATTATGAAGTTATATTAAATGGCTATAAAACAATATATTTAGGAGAAAGTGTTCCCATTGATAGTTTAAAAGATATAAAACGTTATTTCGACAATGTAGTCTACATTTCATACATGACAGTTGAACCTACGAAAGACAATATATCAGATTATATGAAAGAAATTCATAAAGAGATTCTTGAGGGAGAAAATTCTGAATTATGGGCAATTGGTCGCATGACGGAATTCATTAAACCAAATCAAAATTCTAAAATTAAAACTTTCAATTCAATACTAGAATTATCCAAAGAATTATAATTTTTTCATAATCCTCTGTTTTGTTTAGCTTTTTTACTATTTTTGTTAAACATTATGAAGAAAGATATACACATTATTGGTTCCGGGTTTTCTGCATTAGCAGCAGCTTGTTATTTAGCAAAAGCAGGGCATGAAATAACGGTTTTTGAAAAAAATTCAACAATTGGCGGCCGTGCTAGACAATTAAAAAAAGAAGGGTTCACCTTTGACATTGGTCCAACTTGGTATTGGATGCCTGATGTTTTTGAACGATTTTTTGCTGATTTTGGAAAAAAACCTTCTGATTATTACGAATTAATAAAACTCTCTCCCGCTTATCAAGTTTATTTTGGAATTATTGATTTTGTTACAATTGCTGATAATTTACCTGAAATAATCAACACCTTTGAGTCGATTGAAAAAGGAAGTGGTAAAACACTTGAAAAATTTATGGCAGAAGCCAAAAACAATTATGATATTGCCATTAAAGATTTAGTTTATAATCCGGGTGTTTCCCCGCTGGAATTAATAACTTTAGAAACTGCTAAAAAAGTTGGTCAATTTTTTTCTACTATCAGTAAAGAAGTTCGAAAACGGTTCAAAAATGATAAACTCATCCAAATTTTAGAATTTCCTGTTTTATTTTTGGGAGCAAAACCAAGTAATACTCCTGCTTTTTATAGTTTTATGAATTTTGCAGATTTCGGTTTAGGAACATGGCATCCAAAAAATGGAATGTATAGTGTTGTACTTGCAATGGAAACTTTGGCAAAAGAACTCGGTGTAGTTTTTCAAACAAATGCTTCAGTGGATAAAATCATTGTTAAAAATAAAGCGGCCATTGGCATACAAATAAATGGTAAAAAACATTTTTGTGACATTGTTTTAAGTGGTGCTGATTATCATCATACAGAAACATTATTGGACAAAAAAGACAGAGTTTACACTGAATCTTTTTGGGAAAATAAAACATTCGCTCCCTCTTCACTTCTATTTTACATTGGATTTGACAAAAAAATTGAAAATGTAGAACACCATACATTATTTTTTGATGTCTCGTTTGAAAAACATGCAGAAGCTATTTATGACAATCCAAAATGGCCGGAAGAACCCTTGTTTTATGCCAGTTTCCCATCAAAAACAGATTCATCCGTAGCACCATCAGGAAGAGAAGCAGGAATATTTTTAATACCATTAGCACCCGGAATTGAAGACACTGAAGCAATCAGACAAAAATATTTTGAAAAAATAATTACCCGTTTTGAAAAATTAACACAACAAAATATAAAAAATAATATTATTTTTATGGAGTCATTTTGTGTAAACGATTTCATTAAAGACTATAATTCCTACAAAGGGAATGCTTATGGAATGGCGAATACACTTATGCAAACAGCTTTTTTGAGACCAAAATTAAAGAGTAAAAAAGTGGAACATCTCTATTTTACCGGTCAATTAACAGTGCCCGGTCCTGGTGTTCCTCCCTCTTTAATTTCAGGGAAATTAGTTTCAGAATTAATCGAAAAGTATTCTTAAATCAAGTTATAAATTACCGGTATGAAATCAATTTTTGACCATGTATCCTTTGAATGCAGTAAGTTAGTAACTAAATCTTACAGCACGTCTTTTTCTTCTGCCGTAAAAATGCTTGCCCCAAGTATTCGGGAAGATATTTATAATATATATGGATTTGTTCGATTCGCAGATGAAATTGTAGATTCGTTTCATCAATATGATAAAGAACTTCTTTTTGAATTATTTGAACAGGATTTAGAAAAAGCATTACATAACAAAATTAGTTTAAATCCAATTTTAAACTCTTATCAACATACTGTGAATCGTTATGAAATCCCAAAAGATTTAATTGATGCATTTATGAAAAGTATGAAACAGGATTTATATAAAAAAGAATATCAAACTACCGCTGAATACCAAGAATATATTTATGGCTCTGCAGATGTAGTTGGCCTTATGTGTTTAAAAGTTTTTGTGAATGGAAATGAAGTTTTATATGAAGAATTAAAGCAAAGTGCCATGCGATTGGGTTCTGCTTTTCAAAAAGTGAATTTTTTAAGAGATTTAAAGGCTGATTTTGAAGATTTAAACAGAACTTATTTTCCTAATACTAATTTAAATCAACTGGATGAAACTTCAAAACAAGAGATTATAGCAGAAATTGAATCAGACTTTGCGGCAGGATTTGTAGGGATTCAAAAGCTTCCAATTGAAGCTAAGTTTGGTGTTTATACGGCTTATATATATTATAAAAAATTGTTGTCAAAATTAAAAAAGACACCTTCATTAGAAATAAAAAATACCCGTATTAGAGTACCTGATTATGAAAAAGCAGGACTTTTAGCAAAATGTTATCTTAATTATCGATTGAATTTTATTTAAACTTAACTTATTATGTGGATTCATATTCTCATTTTTTTTGCTACCTTTTTCATGATGGAATTTATGGCTTGGTTTACCCACAAATATATTATGCACGGAATTCTATGGCATCTACACGCCGATCATCACAAAAAAGAACATGATTCTTGGTTTGAACGCAACGATACTTTCTTTATATTTTATGCTATTGTTAGCATAAGTTTTTTTCTCTTGTGGAAATATGAAATTTTAGAAATAGGTCTGGCAGTTGGCTTAGGAATTTTAGCCTACGGATTAACTTATTTTTTTATTCATGACATCTTTATTCATCAGCGATTTAAACTTTTCAGAAATGCAAACAATATATACGCAAGAGCATTAAGAAGAGCGCACAAAATGCATCATAAGCACATTGGTAAGGAGCATGGAGAATGCTTTGGCATGCTTATAATTCCCTTTAAATATTTCAAATAAACAGTATTAATTTGCTGTTTATCTGTTTATAATTTCAGTCTAATTTTTAACAGATTTATTCTTAAGTTATTCTTATAAATCATAGTTTTTCCTATTTATTTTTATTTAATTAGCGGAAAATTATTTTTATGAATATCAAAGTAAATTTACTTCTTTGTCTTTTTATCGGCTTTTCAGTTTTTGGACAAAAAAATATTGATCCTACTCCTGCTGATATTGACCTTGCAAAATCGATTAGAAGTAAATATGAAAAGTCAGATGTAGCAATCCTTGAAAGTACGGAGAATATCACATTCGGTTACAATAAATCTACTTCAAATGTAACAGTAGATTTATCAGTAGATGAATTACTCATGAATATCAACCATCGGGCAGATATTTTCAAGTATGAATTTTATGATAGCTCTTCAAAAATTGAAAATTTCACTATCAAATACCGCAATGATAAATTAGCCTATTTTGCCGTTCAAGATGAGTTTTACAAAGACAACGATTTATTTTATAATGATGCCCGTGTTAAACATGTAAAAATAGACTTCCCGGTTCAAGGGTATACTTATAATTATCATATCGATAAGAAATTTGAAGATGTAAAATATTTCACTTCTATCTATTTTAACGATGAATTTCCGGTGATTAAGAAAAAAATAAAAGTCACTATTCCAAAATGGTTGAATTTAGAGTTAAAAGAAATGAACTTTCAAGAACATTCTATCGTAAAAACCCAAACAACTGACGCCAAAAAAAACACGACAACATTTGTTTATGAATTTAACGACATCCCTGCTTTAATTTCAGAAGAAAACAGTCCCGGCCGTTCTTATTTATATCCACATCTTTTAGTCATTGCCAAATCATATGAAATGAATGGTGAAAAAACTACACTATTCAATTCAACTGCAGATTTATATAAATGGTATAAATCACTTATTGATCAAATGAAAGATGATCCGGAGCAATTAAAAAGTAAAGTAACTGAACTGACTGCGAAAACTAAAACTGACGAAGAAAAAATAAAAAACATTTATTATTGGGTACAAGATAACATACGATACATCGCTTTTGAAGATGGTATTGCGGGTTTTAAACCTGACGATTCACAAAATGTATTCAAAAAAAGATATGGTGATTGTAAAGGAATGGCAAACCTCATCAAACAAATGATGATTATTGCCGGTTTTGATGCTAGGCTTACATGGATTGGAACAAAGCATATTGCTTATGATTATTCCATACCCTCACTTTCAGTTGACAACCACATGATTTGCACAGTACTATACAAAGGAAAACAAATCTATTTAGATGGTACTGAAAAAAATATTTCTTTAGAGGAATATGCTGAAAGAATTCAAAATAAAGAAACCTTAATTGAAAATGGTGATACTTATATAATCGGTAAAATTCCAACCGTACTAGCTAGTCAGAACAAGGAGACTTTCCGTGCAAAATTAGTAGTAGATGGTGAAAAATTAAAAGGCTCTTGTAAAAGAACCTATTTAGGAGAAAGTCGCACTGAATTTCAAAACATTTATAATAGTTTTGAAACGGATAAAAAAGCAGAAGCATTAGAACGATACCTTTCTAAAAACGACAAAAATAATCATGTAACTTCCATTAAAACAAGTGATTTAAAGTCAAGGGAACAAGCTCTAACAATTGATTATGAACTAGAATCTGAAAATCGATTAAGTAACTTTGATGGCGAAATGTATTTGAACTTTGAATTCATGAATGAATATAAAAAATTCACTTTAAAAGATCGTAAAACAGATTATGAACTTGATTATAAAACCTTATATGATTCTGAAGTTACTATTTTATTACCAGCAGGATACAAAGTTGTAAAACTACCTGAAAATTTAACCCAAAAAGAAGAAGACTATCAAGTGGAAGTATCTTTCTCACAAAAAGGCAATGAACTTCTTTATCGTAAAGTTTTTATTTTCAACAATGCAATTTTACCAAAAAACAAACAAGAAAAATGGAATACCACTCATAAAAAACTTGTCGAATTTTATAATTCATCCATCACTTTAATAAAATCATAATTTAATGAAAAAAATTTTTATTCTTTGCCTTTTAATTGCAACCACTATCAATGCCCAAGATAACTTAAAGATTCGCGACTTCTTTTGGGGAAAACAAGACACTAATTCAAAAACGGTGGCTATTCCTGACAAATGGAAAAATGAATCAGCTGTTATTATTTATAAATTTGATTTTTATGATTACCATAAATTCGGTAAAAATGTAAATTATACTTCGGCTAAACGAATCAGGGTAAAATTATTGGATGAAGCAGCTGTAAAAGAATTTTCTGAATTTACTTTTACCGAACGTTTTTTGTCCAGTAAAGGTTATGCCATGAAAAGAGGCACTAATTCAATTGGTATAAAAGTAATAAAACCAGATGGCAAAGAAAATATTTTGGATGTTAGTAAGGAATCTGTAGTAGCTGACAAAGAAAAAAAGATAGCAATTCCAAACTTAGAAATTGGTGATATCATTGATTATTACCTGCATTCAGAAGAACCTTTCAAATCTATCATTGAAGTGGGCTTTGATCCGGTAGAAACAAATTTGGGAGATGTATATCCTATTATGGACTACAAACTGACTTTTCAAACAGAAAATGATTTCTTTGTAAATTTTAACACCTATAATGGTGCTCCAAAATTAACGCAAATACCAACCAAAAGTAGTGGCGAACGCATCTATGAATTAGCCGCAACTAATCTTGATAAAAACGATTTCCCACGCTGGTTTTACCCTTTAGTTGAATTACCCTGCTATAAATTCCAAGTGTTTTTTGCCCGTTCCGGTAAATTCGAGGAAAGAGCAAAAGCCTTTTTGTCAGAGAAAGAAAAAGACGTAAAATCAACCGTTACAAAAGAAGATATTTTTAACTATTATGATTCAAAATTCCTTGCGGAAGGAAATGTTTCTCAAATAAATGACTTCTTAAAAGGCAAGAATTTTAAAGATGACGAAGAAAAAATAAGAGAAGTATATTACTTTACCAGACATCAATACTTCACTCAATATGTTGAGGCATTTGTAGCAAAAGATGCCAATATTTTTTATCCTTTTGAACTATATCCCAATGCAATATTTTTTAATACGGAAGAACATTTTATTAGACATTTTATGTTCTTTTTAAAGAAAAATGACATTTCGTATGATATTGTGGTAGGAACAGATCGTTATAACGGGGATATTAAAGATTTATTAATTCAACAGAATGTTTCAATTTTACTAAGAGTAAATACGCCTAAACCTATTTTTCTGGAATTTTTTACTCCTTTTACGAGTGCCGACCAATTTGATTTTAATCTTGAAAACACAAAAGCCTATTTGTTACAGGTTTCTAAAGGCAAAAAAATTATTGATGCAGAATCAATTACGTTGCCAAGTTCAACGAAAAATGATAATATTAACCGATCGGTTATCAAAATCAGTTTAAAAGAAGACCTAGCCAGTTTTGATATAAATCGTGAACAGTCATTATTTGGACATTATAAAGAAGGTGAACAGTCAGATAAATTATACTTTTTTGATTATGTATATGAAGATTATAAAAAATATGGCAATACCCCATTAATGGAGCTTGTAAAAAACAAAGAGCTCAGTACACAAAAGAATTCGATGCCTTGATTGCAAAATCAAAAGAAAATCAAAAAGAAAGTTTTATCAAATCTGTAAAAGAAGAATTTGAAATTGACATTGAAAACTATTCGATGGAAATAAAAAAAACGGGCAGATTTGGCAGAAATGAACCAATGCAATACACGGAAAAATTTACCATTACTGATCAATACATCAAAAAAGCCGGAAACAATCTAATGGTCGAATTAGGTAAATTTCTAACATCGCAAATTGAGCTTTCTAAAAAAGAAAAAGAACGTACAAATAACGTTTATATGACGTTCCCTAGACAAATTGAACAAGAAATTCAATTTGAAATTCCGACTGGTTACACTATCTCCGGACTTGAAAAATTCAATAAAAAAGTAGAAAATGAAACAGGAGGTTTTGTCAGCACTGCAACACAAAACGGGAATCTGATAACTATTAAAACGACTAAATATTATACCAATTATTTTGAACCAAACAGCAATTGGAAAAAAATGGTTGACTTTTTAGATGCTTCTTACCAATTTACACAAGAAAAAGTTTTATTGAAAAAGAATTAAATCTAATTTAAATAAAGTGAGCCCGATAAATTTAGGGTTTACTTTTATTACCTTATAAAACTGTTTAATATTTTGGTTGAAGTTTACTTTAGCTATTGTGTATTTATTTTAAAATACTCTGTATAAATTAAAACCAAAAGCAATTTCACCTTTACTCCAATCACCTGAAGTTTGACCTAAAAATCCTGCTTCATTAATTGCTTGTGCGTTAGTAAAAAGCATTTGAAACACATGTCCGCCCGTTTCAAGATCAAAACCAATAGCTAAAGGGTTTTTGTAGATAGATTCACTCGCTCTGTTTAAATGTGCAGCATAATCAATGTTAACTGACCATCTTTTAGCAAATTTATATCTTCCACCCATTCCAATAGCAAACTGACTATTATCTTGAGGATTGGGGAGAATGATTTCACCTTCCTTATTATAAGTATCTCTTAAAGTATTTTCATGAAAATAAGTAGGTGACAATTGTAAAGATAACTTTTCGGAAAATTTTCTTGAAATTAATGCTTGCGTAACATAACTGAGTCTGTTTTCAAAAGTAATGTTTGGATAATCACTTTCTTTAAACTCAGTATTAACAGCTACACTTGTAAAACCAACAATGGCCACCGGAAAACCATCTGTTTCCTGTTGCTTTAAACTGAACTTACCTCCTACTTCATATGTTTTTTGAAAACCACTACGAGCTATTTGTAATGTCATCCACTCATTTACCCCATATAAAAATTTAATTTGTGTATTGGCATTATCAATTCCAAAAAAATCTTCAAATCCATTTTCTACATAACCAAAACGATGAGCAATCATCAAATAAAAATCACCTTTGGCAGCAAGTTTTGTCGACTCAAGATTTACAATTTTTAAGGCTTTAAAAGCCGACTGAACTGTTTTATTTGAATCTATAGTGTCTATTTGACTTAACAAATCATTTTCCTGCGAAAATATTACTAAGGGGAATAAAATAAAAAAAAGTAATTTCTTCATAATAAAAAAATAAAAACTATTACTCTAAGTTAAAAAGAGTAATAGTTAAAAAAAGAATAATATTTTTAATGAATTAAAATTTTCTTCCAAGATTTCTCGGAAGCATTTTGTAATTCTAACAAGTAAACACCAGATTGTAAACCTTGTAAATCTATTTCAAAAGATTCAAGGGAACCTAAGCCTAAATTAATTGTTTTAACCAAAACTCCGGTTTGAGAATACACATTGATAGTTTCTAATGTAGTTTTAGTTTCAATTGTAAAAAGTCCTTTTGAGGGATTTGGGAAGATTTCCGTTGATCTTAACGAAAAATCACTAACACCAAGTGTTACTAATGGAACATTAACGGCAAAACCAGCACTTGAACTTCCTCCGTGTGAACCTACCATCATATTATTTGCTGTAGGTGCTCTAACCCCTCCAAAACTAATTGAATTGGTAGATGCATAAGGAAGTTGAAAATCATTTGAGTCATTATTTGTTAAAGCTCTTCTCAAAGTTAATGTTCTTACCGTACCTGTTATAGAGTTTGAAAGAGTAGTCCAACTTTGCAAGGCATCTTGTGGTGGGTTAACTCCTCCTACGAAGTTTCTATCAGTTAAATTTGGAGTAGTAGCTGTAGTAAATACAATAGCATCACCAGATTCCATTCCAAAACCGGATACAATTCCAATACCTAAACCAAACCATCTGTCTGAAGGCCCAGTAAGAATTAAAGTAACTTCAGATGTTGCATTATCTAAAGTGAAATTCGCTGTCATTGGCACCCCATTACTCAGTGCAATTGTTCCCGTGGACTTTTGCTGTGCAAACCCTCCAGCACAAAATAATGTCATTAATAAAAAAGTAATTTTTTTCATAGTTTTTATTTTAATAAGTTAATAATTTCTGAATTTCCCGAAAAAACGGCATGTTCAAAAGCTGTTTTTCCATCGTTATCTTTATGTGTTTTATCAGCATTGTTTTCAAGTAACAAAGGCAATATCTCATCATTATTAAACACAACAGCATATATTAAAGCCGATGTGCCGTTTGCATCAATGCTGTTTACATTCGCCTTTTTTTTAATTAACAGAGTCGCAATCTCATTATTACCCTTAACAATTGCGGCCATAAGAGCTGTTCCCATTGGACTATTCTCATCTATTACAGCTCCATTTTCAATAAAAAAAATAGCTACTTCATTGTTCGAACGATAACATGCTAAAATTAAAGGTGTATAACCTTCCGCATTTTTTTGATTAATACAATTAGGTTGTTTTTTCAACAATTCTACTACTTGCTCAACTGAACCGGAACGAGCAATATTGAAAATGGTTTCTTGAGAGAAACATAAACTAAAGTGCATTAATACGATAGAAACAAAAATAACTCTTTTCATCAATTATTTAATCAAAATACACTGGTCCATTTTTAATTCTTCCATTAAATCATCGTAGCCTACAAACCTACCTTTAATTTTTACTAATTTTTGTGGTTGTATATCCAACCCATCCGTAGAATTAAAAGTTAAAAATAATTTTTCGTTTAAAGTCATTGCTTTATTTATCTTATCAATTGAGGATACCAAACCTGAAACTAAAATAGTTTTATCAACATAAGTTGCATTTGCCAAGCTATCGTTTGTTTGAAATTGTCTGTGTAATTCGTTTACCGACATCGTAAAACTTGCCTCTTCTTGACCAATATCCCGATGATCTTTATAGACATAAAAGAATAAAATACTAACAATAAAGGTAGCACTTAATACCAAAAGTATAAGAATAGTATTTCTGTTTTTTTTCATAACGCTTTTACAAATCTATAAAAAAATAACATTAGTTTTGTAATTATTTCTAAATTTGAATAAATTCTAGCTATGAATAAATTAAAAAAACTCCCATTATTAGTTATAGTTTTGGCTATTTTCGGGTGCACAAATGATAGTGATTCTGATTTATTAAAAACTTCTGAAAATGAAAATATCACTTATACTGAAGTTATAAAGACCATAATGGATCAAAAATGTAATTCATGCCATGGAGCAACTCCCTCTAATGGTGCACCAATGTCTTTAAACACATATGAAACTGTAAAAGAGGCAGTTTTAAACCGTGGATTGATCGAACGAATTTCTCTTGTAGAAGGCCAGTCTGGATTTATGCCTCTTGGTGGTTCAAAATTACCTCAAACTCAAATTGATGCAATCATCCAGTGGCAAAATGATGATTTCCCACTATAATTTATAAAAATATGAAAAACCAATTACTACTATTCATTTTTTTATCAATATGGAAAATATCCGCTCAAGATAAAATGATTACCAAAAGTGGTCAAATAATTTTTGAAGCTTCAGTACCCTCATTTGAAGAAGTAAAAGCAAAAACCGAAAGTGTATCTTGTATTTTAAACACCAAAACTGGAGAAATTGCTTCTTTAGCTCTTCAAAAAAGCTTTCGTTTCAAAATAGCTTTAATGGAAGAGCATTACAATGAAAACTATGTAGAAAGTGACAAATACCCTAAAGCCACATTTAAAGGTAAAATTGAAAACTTTGATTTAACTAAAATTGATAAATCCGGGAAAACTTATTCTATTAATGGTATTTTAGAAATGCACGGAAAAAACAAACAAATTAACATTAGGGCAACAATTAAAAAAGCAGAGGGCGGTTTAGAAATTAAATCAGATTTTGTTGTAAATACTGATGATTTTAATATTGAGATTCCGAGTGTGGTAAGTAAAAAAGTTTCCAAGAAAGTAAATGTATCTTTCAATTTTCTTCTAAAATAAAAGTCCCAAATGGGACTTTTTTATTTATTTACTTAAATACATTTTACGTCTGGAATATAATTCGTAAAATTGATCATCTTTCAAATCATCAATAAACAAAATACTTTCTCCGGTTGATTTCATTTCGGGTCCAAGTTTCTTGTTTACACCATGAAATTTGCTAAAGGAGAATACCGGTTGCTTAATGGCATATCCTTTTAATTGAGGATTAAAAGTAAAATCGGTAACTTTATTATGACCCAACATCACTTTTGTTGCATAATTTACATAAGGTTCTCCATAGGCTTTTGCAATAAAAGGAACTGTTCTGGACGCTCTTGGATTCGCTTCAATGATGTATACAACATCATCTTTTATGGCAAACTGTATATTTATTAATCCTACTGTTTTGAGAGCTAAAGCAATTTTGTGAGTATGATCTTTTATTTGTTGCATCACAAATTCACCTAAATTAAACGGTGGCAATGTGGCATTACTATCTCCGGAATGTACACCACAAGGCTCAATATGTTCCATTATTCCGATGATATAAACATTTTCACCATCACAAATTGCATCTGCTTCCGCTTCAATAGCTCCATCTAAATAATGGTCTAATAATAATTTATTCCCGGGTATATTTTTTAATAAATCAATAACATGCTCCTCTAATTCCTGCTTATTGATTACGATTTTCATTCCTTGTCCACCTAAAACATAAGAAGGTCTAACCAATAATGGGAAATTCAAAACATCTGCTAAAGCAATAGCCTGATCAGCATTTTCTGCTACACCAAACTCAGGAAATGGTATTTTCAATTCTTTCAATAATTCTGAAAAACGGCCTCTATCTTCCGCTAAATCTAAGGCATCAAAACTGGTTCCTAAAATCTTAATTCCATATCGATCTAATTTTTCAGCTAATTTTAAAGCGGTTTGACCACCTAATTGAACAATTACGCCTTCCGGTTTTTCATGACGGATGATGTCGTAAATATGTTCCCAAAAAACAGGTTCAAAATATAATTTATCCGCGGTATCAAAATCGGTTGAAACAGTTTCAGGATTACAATTAATCATTATTGTTTCATAGCCACATTCTTTAGCCGCTAAAACGCCATGCACACAGGAATAATCAAATTCAATTCCTTGCCCAATCCGATTTGGACCGGAACCCAAAACAATCACTTTTTTCTTTTCAGAAACTACACTTTCATTATGAACGTATCTTTCCCCTGTTGGAGTTTCTATATCTGCTTCAAAAGTCGAGTAATAATAAGGTGTTTGTGCTTTAAATTCGGCTGCACAAGTGTCTACTAATTTATAAACACGATTCACGGAAAGTTCTTCTCTCTTTTTATAGACTTGACTCTCCAAACAACGGATCATGTGGGCAATTTGTCTGTCAGCAAAACCTTTTTGCTTTGCTTCTAATAACAATTCTTTGGATAAAGTATCAATTGAAAAATTTGAAATCTCTTTTTCCAGTAGATAAAGTTCTTCATATTGCTTAAGAAACCACATATCTATTCTGGTTATTTCATGAATTCTACTTAATGGAATTCCCATTTGAATAGCATCATAAATAACAAAAACCCTATCCCAACTGGCATAAGTCAGTTTTTCAATTATTTGTTCATAATTTTTGTACCCTTTCCCATCAGCACCTAATCCATTTCGTTTAATCTCTAAAGATTGGGTAGCTTTATGAAGAGCCTCCTGAAAAGATCGACCAATTCCCATAACTTCCCCTACTGATTTCATCTGCAATCCTAATGTTCTGTCAGAACCTTCAAATTTATCGAAATTCCAACGTGGAATTTTTACAATCACATAATCTAAAGTCGGCTCAAAAAGAGCTGAAGTTGATTTTGTGATTTGATTTTGCAATTCGTCTAAATGATAACCTAACGCTAATTTGGAAGCAATTTTTGCAATTGGATAACCGGTTGCTTTAGAAGCTAAGGCAGAAGAACGTGATACGCGTGGATTGATTTCAATAGCAACAATATCCTCTTTTTTATCTGGTGAAACGGCAAATTGCACGTTACAACCTCCTGCAAAATTACCAATACTACGCATCATTAAAATAGCCATATCTCTCATTTTCTGAAAGGTTGTATCAGATAAAGTCATCGCTGGGGCAATGGTAATACTGTCTCCGGTATGAATTCCCATCGGATCCATGTTTTCGATGGAACAAATAATTACTACATTATCATTTTGATCTCGAAGTAACTCCAATTCATATTCTTTCCAACCTAATAAAGCTTTATCAATCAAAACTTCGTGTATAGGCGATGCTTCTAAACCACGTGTTAACAGTTCATCAAATTCTTCTTTTGTATGGACAAACGCTGCTCCAGTTCCTCCTAAAGTGAACGAAGGACGGATTACTAAAGGAAATCCAAATTCTTGAGCAATTTCTTTACCCTTCAAGAAAGAAGTGGCAATTTTTGCCGGAGCTGCACCTACACCGATTCGTTGTAACAATTGTTTAAATTGTTCTCTATCTTCCGTAATGTTAATGGCATTAATATCAACTCCGATTAATCGTACGCCAAAATCTTCCCAAATTCCCTTTTCATCCGCTTCTAAACACAAATTTAATGCAGTTTGTCCACCCATAGTAGGAAGAACAGCATCTATATTTGGGTGCTTTTTTAATATTTGAATAATTGATTTAGTCGTTAATGGCAATAAATAAACATGATCGGCCATGGATGGGTCGGTCATAATAGTAGCCGGATTGGAATTAATCAAAATTACTTCTATTCCTTCTTCACGAATGGAACGGGCTGATTGTGAGCCTGCATAATCAAATTCACAGGCTTGACCGATTACGATTGGACCTGAACCAATAATTAAAACCGATTTGATGGAAGTGTCTCTTGGCATAATGTTGTGATATAGTAGTTTAATTGTTTTGTGTCGACAAGTTATAAAAAAAGGCGTTACTAAAAAAAGTAACGCCTTAATATTTGATTATTACTAATCATTATTTTTTGTGTCTTGGTTCGCAGGAAACAGTTAATTTATGTCTTCCTTTGGCTCTACGGCGAGCAAGGACTTTCCTACCATTTGCAGTAGCCATTCTATCCATAAACCCGTGTTTATTTCTTCTTTTTCTTTTCGATGGTTGAAACGTTCTTTTACTCATTGTGATGTATCTTTAAAAATCGTGTATAATATTCATTCAGGTTCCTCAAAAAACCGAGTGCAAATATACAAAGACTTTTTTTTCTAACAAGTGGTTTTCTAAAAATATTTTCAATTCCTTTTATTACCTTTGCAAACACAAATAATAAAGTCATTATGTTTCACAAAAATATCAAATTAGTTCTTGCTGCAGTATTGATTGCCCTTGGTATTTGGCAGTTCACTGAAAATAACATCGGAAATGGAATATTTCTTATCTTATTAACTTTTTTTCCAATTTTTTTATATTTCAAAAATGAATTTATCTTACTAGCCTTTCTAAGACTAAGAAAACAAGATTTTGTAGGAGCAAAAAGGTGGTTGGATAAAATAAAAAATCCGGAAGGGGCTCTAGTTAAAAAACAACAAGGCTATTACAATTATTTGCATGGATTGATGGTCTCACAAACCAATTTAAACCAAGCAGAAAAATTCTTTAAAAAAGCAATTGAATTAGGATTATCTATGGATGTGGATTTAGCGGTAGCCAAATTAAATTTAGCGGGAATAGCCATGTCTAGAAGAAGAAAAATTGAAGCAACCAATTTACTTAACGAAGCAAATAAATTGGACAAACAAAACATGTTGAAAGAACAAATTACCATGATGAAACAACAATTAAAAAAGATTTAGAAATTATTCCTTTAAGTATTAATATTTTCAAATCAATTTTTAGTTAGTTTAAAAAAATTACTTGCAATTATAATTTATCAAATTCATAAGCGATTTTTAAATTGGTTATGAATTTTTAATTTTAAGTCTTTGATGTGGTAATAAAAATTACATTCCATTAGGAAAATGAAATACAGTTATCAATATAATTTTTAAACTTTATATTTATTGAATAGTAAACATTATATTATAAAAAAACTTTGGCATGAATTAAGTTATAAAGTAGCTATTATTTTATAATGAAAGCCGAAATAACACCCAAGAAAACGATATAGTTGTTAAAAAAAACTATACATGAGCTATACATGAGGCAATTCATATAAGAAAATATGGTTTGTAATAATATTAGATTTGGCAAGAAACCCTTTGTCCAATTGGCAAAATAATGAAATTAGAAATAAAACAGCTTGTATAGTTTATTTATAGTCTATTATGATATCCCTAAAATATTTAATTGATAATTTTGTATTAATAGATTATTAACTCAAAAATTACAAATTATGAAAAAAATTACTTTTTTAATTTTTATTATGTCAAGTGCGTTAAGTTTTGCTCAACAAGTCGTTATACAAGACTTTGATACACCTGCTACATACACTTTTGCAGGTTTTGAAGGATTAGGCAGTGCTACAATTCAACCAGATCCGGTTTCAGGCGGAACTAGATTGAATGGATTAAGATTGGTTAGTGTTTCAACAGGAAATCCTTGGCAAGGTGCTGAGGTAATTCAGTCAGCAACTAGTGCTAAATACAAGTTAACAACAGATAAGACAATGAAAGTTGATGTTTATTCTACTCAAGCATTTACAATGTTAGCTAAAGTTGAAGTGGGTGGACCTAATTCCGCAGCTTCACAGGCTTATACAACGCCAAACCAATGGCAAACATTAACATTCAATTTTACACAAAGTTTAGATGGAACAACCGTTGCCAATGGAATTTATGAAAAAGTTGTGTTTTTCCCAAATTGGAAAGCGACAAATGATGGCTTCGGCACACCGGCTAATTTCACTATTCATGTAGATAATGTTACTAGTGAGAATGGTGTTACACCACCAATAGCAGCACCAACTACAGCAGCACCAACACCTCCTAATAGACCAGCAGCTGATGTTAAATCAATATTTAGCAACGCTTATACTCCAGTTGCCGTATTAGGTTATGCTGGATCAGATAATGACAATACTTATGACACTACTTGGTGTGGAGCTACTACAACACTTGTTTCAATTGCAGGTAACGATACTAATAGAATCACTGGATTAGGCTGTGAAGGTATTTCATTTTTATCTGGTAGATTTGATGCTTCAGACTTTACATTTTTCCACATGGATATTTGGACTGCTACTCCAACGCAAGACAAAAGCTTTAATTTTAAATTTTCCAATTGGAATGGTGGTACGGGTGAAGCAAACGCTTTTCAATATTCTGCAACTAATGCTAACATTTTACCTAGCACAAATCCAGGCACTTGGATTTCAATTGATATTCCAATGTCAAGCTTTCAGTGTATTAATACACCACCAGGAAATGCTTGTCCAAGCAAAAATGATTTTACACAATTCGTTATTACTTCAGATTTAGGAACTGTATATTATGACAATCTTTATTTACATAAAAATACATTAGGTGTTTCTAGTTTTGAAACTTCAAAAATTAAATTGTATCCAAATCCTGCTACTACAAACTTCACAATAGAAGCACAAGAAGCAGTTGAAAAAGTAGCTGTTTATAATATGTTAGGTCAAGAAGTAATCGCTCAAAATACAAATAGTCAACAAGTAACAATTAACATTTCTACTCTTCAAGTTGGAGTATATGTTGTTAAAGCAACTATAAATGGAGCTGTTTCTACATCAAGAATCATTAAAGAATAAACTCAATAAGTTTTAAGTTAAACTTAAAAAGGCTGTCTGATAAGACAGTCTTTTTTTTGCCTTGTAAATTTTTATAATATTGAAGCATAATACTCCTATCACCAAGAATTAATATAATTACATAATTGCCTACTACTTACTTTTACTTATAATATCTAAAAAAATGGCTAACCAAATTAGCAAAATCGGACCCCAATTAAACAACAATAACTTGGTTGAGAAATAATAGCTAAAATTCAATTCAATAGTTAGTGAAAAAAGATTTTGTATTGGTTAAATAAAATAATATGAATTTTATTCAACCAAAGATTCCATATGTACTAATTTATATTTAGGCAAAATTTGTTTATTTTATTTGAAGCAATCAAAACTATAGATTTAAATTCTTCTCTAAAGATAAAAAGGGTTTAGCTTTCATTCAAAGCTAAACCCTTTTATGTTTTATTGATTACACTTTTTAGAAAGTGTATTGCTTCAATAGTACAATCTATTTTACTATTAATTTCTTAACGCTTCTTTTATTTCCGGAGTAAACAGTCAATAAGTAGATTCCCTTAGTTAACTTCATTACATCAATTCTAGCAAATCCCTCGGATGAACTCAACACCAAATTACCAACCATATTATATATTTCAACTTTATCAAGTGACATTTTCGTTTCAATAGTTAGAAAATCATCAACCGGATTCAAAAAAGAAAATTGATCTAATTCAGAATAGGTTGCTAGTTCTAGAGCACAATTATTACCTACAACATAAGAAATATATTTTGTGACAGATAATCCTCCTGCATATGCAAATTTAACTGCATAACTAATGGTAGCACCAACAGTTTGTCCAGTAATAGTCTTGGTAAAAGTATTTCCGGAAACATTTGTCATTTGAGCCTCACTGAATGGAGTTTGTTGCCTTAAAAAAGCAACTACCCCAACTTTATCCGTATCCAACAATTGAAAGGTTATTTTCACATCTGTTCCTAAGGTTTCGAAAGCATAATTGTAACCTATAGAGAAAGTGCCTTCTTGTGCGTCAGCATCTGTCCCTGAACATCCTATAACGCTCGTAGTTGTTGCATTTACAAGGATAGGATTATCAACAGAAGAATTTCCGGCCAAATCACTTGCAGTCACCGTAAAACTATAGCTGGTATTAGGCAATAAATTTGGAACAATGACCGATTTTTGAACCCCGGATGGATTCGCTAAAGAAATAGTATTACTACCATAAGTAATATCATAAGTTACTGTACCGGAATTGTCGGTTGCATTAAGTAATAATTCAATTGTAGAACTTGTTACCGTACCAACAGTTGCTGTAAAATTTATTGGAGCGGTAGTGTCTAACATCGCATTTTGATACACTCGCACATAGTCAATTTCCATAGAAGCTTGCGTAAAATTTGAAGGTATTGTTCCGGCAACTCCACCCATTGCTATATTTAACAAAAGATATTGCTCAGCATTAAAAGGCCAAGTAGAAGCATTTTTAACTGCTGGATTATAGGTGTAAAATGCAACACCGTCTAATAAAAAAGTAATCTGAAATGGCGACCAGTTCATGGAATAAACATGATAATCTGTGCCTAAATTAGAGGCAATTGTTCCCCCATGATTAATGGTATTCCCAAAAGAGGAAGGAGTATGAATAGCACTTTGCACATAGCCCGCAGGTTGTGATTGAGTAATTCCATGTTCCATGATGTCAATTTCACCACAGGCAGGCCAATTAGTTGTGCCAAATTGTGCATCAAAAAAACCTCCATCTTCATTAATATTTTTCCCTAATAGCCATAATGCAGGCCACGTGCCTTGATTGGTTGGTATTTTTGCACGAATATCAACGCGACCATATAAAAAAGCAAATTTTGAATTTAAACGAGCTGAAGTATATTGTTTTGTTATACCTTGATCTGTAAAGGGTTCTTTTTTAGAAACAATATTTAAAAAACCGCCATTAACAAATGAGTTTGTTAATTGATTGGTATAATGTTGTACTTCTCCATTAAACCAACTTCCACCAGCAGGTAATTGCGTTTGGTGGAACCATTTGGTTGAATTTACAGCTCCATTATTATCAAATTCATCAGACCAAACTAAATCGGTATACACAACATCAACTTGTGCTATACTGGATTGAGAAATTATAAAAAATGATAAAAAGAGAATAAAGACGGTGGTTTTTTTCATAATAATTAGGTCAACTTTCATAGCGTTTTTAATTTTTTAAAGGTTAAACCTTTAACTTGATTTTTATTTTTATAACTAACTTGTAAACTTATATGACTTATTTGTTTAATTTCTAAGAAATTATAAAATTTTTATTTTTCATTCTGATATTTTAATTCTTCATTTTTATCCCACAAACCCCAATAAGCACCAACTTCGCCTTCCGGACCTACTTTCCAACCTTCGTCAAACGATGAGAAATAGAATATTTCAATATCCTTTTGTTTGGACCAATTTTGGGTATCAATAAAATACTTCATAGCATTTTCATTCGATGCAAACGCACCTTTTAGTGAACCTCCTTGACTTGGCCACCCGGTTTCAGTAATAATCACCCGTTTTCCGTTTCCGGCATGTTTTGCAGATTCAAACATACTTTGCATGTGGTGAAAAGAATATTCAATCGGACATCCTTCCCAATAAGGGTAGCAATTGGTTAGAATCACATCACAAGCCTCAGTAATTCTTGGACGATGTGAAAATTCGTAATAAGCATCAACATAACCTACGGGAATGTTAGGCAATGCTTCTTTTACACGTTTGATATAACCAATTAATTGGTCTTCGGTTAATTCCTTTCTGTACATAACTTCATTGCCTACCGCAGCAACATCAACGCAACCTTCTTTTGCCAATGTAATTAATCCTTCGATTTCTTTTTCATTCAGCACTAAATCATCTCCCAGCCAGGCACCTACTAGCGTTTTCATTCCGTTTTGATGAGCGATTCTTGGAATGTGTTCATTGCCTTCGATACAAGAAAAAGAGCGGACCCATTTTGTAAAGGGTTTCAAAATTTGAATGCGTCGATTCACTTGTTCCGGTGAAATAATATCGCCTGGTTTTTGCTCGTTTTCATACATGCTGAAACAAATACCGTGCATTCCTTTTTCTAATGTTTTCAGCCATAATTTGGATAAATTTTCAGCAGTGTATTCGGCAATTTGAATTTCATGCTGAAAGTTTTCACTTTCGTTATAATTTTTATTTTCGTCGATTGAAAAATAATGACCTTCTCTAAATGACATAGGTAGTTGTTTTAAGTTCAAACTTTAATTTTTCATTTTTATCCCAAATTCCCCAAGCTGTTCCTACTGTTCCTTCTTGTTTCACTTTCCATGATTCATCAAATGATGAGAAATAGAATAATTCTAAGTTGTTGTTATTTGCCCATTCTTGGGAAGCAACAAAGAATTTTAAAGCATTGATTTCTGAAGGAATCGCTTCCTCAACGCTTAGACCTTTGCTAGGCCAACCGGTTTCTGAAATAATAATTTTTTTCCCTTTAGCAATTGTTTGTGTAACCTCGAACATATTTTGTAAATATGAGAGTGTATAATCATTATTTGCCCCTTCCCAAAAAGGATAAAAATTTACCAAAAGCACATCACAAATTGAAACTAAATTAGGTCTGTCCAAGAACTGGTAATAAGCATCAACATATCCAATAGGGATAGTTGGCAAGGCTTCTTTTACTTTTTTAATATATTGAATAAGTTCTTGCTCGGATATTTCGTTACGGTGTAACACTTCGTTACCTACAGCTGCTATATCAACCAAACCTGCTTTTGCTAATTTGATTAATGTCTCAATTTCTTTTTCATTTCTAACTTTATCGTCGCTAATCCAGGCTCCAACTACAGTTTTTAATCCTTTTTGATGAGCAATTTCTGGTATTAATTCATTGCCTTCTGTACAAGAAAAAGAACGAATCCATTTAGTGTATGGAGCAATAATATTTAATCTTCTTTTTATTTGATCTGCTGATAGAATATCTCCGGCTTGCTGACCTTCTACATAAGGACTAAAACAAAGTCCGTGTAATCCATTGGTTAATATTTCTGTATAGCGTGTTTTTAATTCTGATTCGCTTTTTACACTTAAATCTTCAGTGATCATCGCACTATTTTTCAACAATGACTTTAGTTTTCCTGGTAAATAAGATGATGACTCAGCATTTTTTAGTGCTTTTCTATTTGCTAATTCTGTACTTATTTCTCTTGCTTTTTCTTCGTTAACATCATAATCTCTCATGACCCAAATGGCAATTAAAGTTCCAATCATTGGAATAGCAGAAAAGAATAACCTTAACTCAAACATTGTTTCATACGTTTGAGTTGGTGCACCCGATTTAAAATCTATAAACGATAAAATTAAACCACTCAAAAGGCCGGCAATTGCTAAACCAAATTTAACCATCCACCAATAAATAGCTCCAAATATCCCTTCTCTTCTTTTTCCGGTATTTAATTCGTCAATATCAATGACGTCAGAAGTCATAGACATCATTAGTGTAAATAAACTTCCAATACCAAAAGAAATAAAAGGCAGTGCAAATAAAAACAAATAGGGTTTGCCGGGTACAAATAAGAATAGTAACGAAACGTAACCTATAATCGATATACTTTGAGACCAAATAAATGCTTTCTTTTTCCCCATTACTCTTGACATTTTGGCAACTATTGGGATAATTAAGAAAGTAGTAAATAATGCCCCTACACATCCGAATAGAGTAGGCCAAATTCCTTGTCCATCGCCATTGAACAAATAATATTTAATTATAAAAAATGAAAATCCGGCGGTCGTATTAAAGGCATTAAAAATGAAAAAAGTAGCAATACATAATTTTCTGAATGGAACTATTCTTGAAGCCTCTTTAAAACCTTGGATAATCAAGTCAAAGCTTCGACTGGCGTTTTTTAGATTTAAAGGTTCATAATTTTCATTTAAGGTAGACTTACTTTTTATAAAGATACCTGGAATTATCGCTAAAAAAGTACAAAATATAGCTGCATAAACAGCCAATGTTCTTGTCGCTTCTTCTGCTGATGGAAAGAATGAAACATCATACATAATTACCCACAACCAAGGAGCAAAAACCCAAGCTAATTGACCAATTAATTGAGAGGTTGCCATAATACTGGTTCTTTCATGAAAGTCATCGCTCATTTCATAACCCATCGCTACAAACGGAACGCTAAATATTGTTATCCCTAAATAGAAAACTAAGGAAACAACCATAAAATAGTAAAAGTTATAATTTACAGAATCATCTGCATACAATTGCCACATAAACGCAAATGAAATACCAGTAATTAAAGCACCAATAATTACATATTGTCTTCTTCGACCCCATTTAGATTTAGTATTATCTGAAATAAAACCCATAATGGGATCTGTAATTGCATCAAATAGTTTAGGGACAAAATAAATTGCACTAAGCATCCAGCCTGGAAATCCTAGTTTATCTATTAAAATAACAATAAAAATTCCTAGCATTGCCGGAAACAATTGATTGGCAAGCATACCAAGACCAAATGCTAGTTTTTGACCAAATGGTACTTTATTTTGCATAGTTTATTATTTATTTAATTACAACTGTTTGAAGTGCCTTTGCTGGAATTGTGATGTTTGTATTATTTTTATTTAACTTTATTTCAATGGAATAACTTTGCTCAGATGGATTGAAAATCGCAATCACAATAGATCCATCCGGATTTTTTACGGCTGTTGCCATTAGTTCTTTATTGCTGATAGTACAACCAATTTTTACAGCTCCTGGACGCATGAATTTACTAAAATGAGCCATCACGTAATATAATGGTGTGAAATATACTTCATCTTTTTCTGGGTCAACAATAACAGGTGCTACACACCAATTTTTAAACCAATTGGGTCCACCTTGACGGTCTAAAACCATGTTCCAGTCAATCCAACCATCGACCCAATTATTCAAACAGCCTATAATATCAGTCGCATAGCGATTGACGGGTGCATATTTTGGATGTAAATGTTTTTCTTTTTCACTTGCCCAATCCCAACCCCAGTCGGTTGCTTCTTTTTTCCAATACCAAGCATCGTCCTGCCAATGTGGAATTTCAGAATCAACACAACCTTCCGTTTCAATTAGGTATTTGTTGGGAGCTTTTTTGTGAGCATATTGCAAAGCCTCCGGAAAATAATCGTAGGTGCTTTCATACCAGTGAATGGCGGTTCCGGCAAAGTATTTTGATGTTGCTTCATTTTTAAACATGGCATCTACCCATTCCGGTAGTCCTGCTCTGTTTTGGTCGTAACCAAAAATTTTTACATCGCCCCAGCCGTCTTTTTCCAATTTTGGTCCCAAATGATTTTGCACAAGCAACGTCATTTCTTCAGGTGAAAAATGGGTGCTTTCCCAATTATTTCCGTTTCCGTGAGGTTCATTGATTACCGTCACACCCCAAATAGCAATACCTTCTTTTTTATACGCATCTAAATATTTTGAAAAGTATAAAGAAAAGGCATCATTAAATTCAGGTAATAATTTACCACCAACATAGGCTTTGTTATCTTTCATCCATGGCGGAGCTGTCCAAGGCGAAGCAATGATATTAAATCCGTCTTTAGAGATGGCTTTTGCTTCTAAAATCATCGGAATTAGGTCTTCTTTATCATCTTCAATTGTAAAATTTTCTAATGTTAAGTCATTTTCAACTTTAGCATACGTGTAATTGCTTAAAGAAAAATCACATGAGGCGATATGTGTTCGGGTTAAAGAATAATTGGCACCGTTTTCACTAAAATAGGCATCAAGGATTTTTATTCGGTTTTCCTTACTCAATCGATTTAGTAACGATGCAGAAGCTTCTGTAAATGAGCCGCCAAAACCAGTGATTGTTTGAAATTTTTCTTCTGGATTGATGTTGATAATAATTGGATTTTCATTTTCTGAAAACTCAGTCACTTTGGTTAATGAATTTCCTGCTTCGGAAGTTTCATAAACCTCTATTTCTAACTCTTTTGTAGTAGCACAATTTGTCATAAAAAATGAGATGATTAACCAAAAGGTTAAAAATTTAAAACGAGTGGAAATGTTTTTATGCTTTTTCATTTCTTAGTTTTTTAAGATGGATGTTGGTGTTTTTACATCCAACCACAGAGCCTTAGTATCACCTTTGTAAGTTTTAGTGATAGGTTTTCCGTTTCTGGTTAAACCTTTAAAAGTCCCTTTGTCTACTTCATTCCAAAGCACGTATTTAGCTTGTGATTTTAAATTAATCAATCCAAAATGATTTTCTGAACCAAGCGGATTGGCTTTGTCTTTCCAATTTTCGTCAAAAGCTTCAAAATAGAAACACGAAATTTTTTCCTTAGTGGTCCATTCTCTCATTAAATTATAAAACTGAGCCGATTTGTATTCATCGGTTGCTTTTGAACCATCGGTTCCATAATGTTCATTTGATTGTGTAGCCCAACCTGTTTCGCCAATATGTACTGGTTTATTCACACCGATGGATTTCATGTATTTCACAACGCTTTCATATTGATTGATGGTATAATCTCTGGATCTCAACATTGCAGCGTCAATCTTTTCTTTTTCGGATAATTTCTGTTCATTTTCTTTAATTCCCCAAAAATCCGGATGGTAATGGGTATCATGCATCGGATAGGTGTGCATTGAAATATAGTCCACGGCTTTTATCAATTGATTCAATTCTTCAACGTGGTATTCGGCATCTCCACCTCCCCAAGAGGCAAAATTATCAGAACTGGTGATCCAAACACTCTTAGGCAATTTGTGCTGTTTTTTTAAATCTTGTAAATGATTTACCCATTTTAAAATAATAGTTGGCGTAACGTAATAACTGGTGGCCCATTTTACCATGGCTTCGTTTCCTACTGCGATGATTTTAATAATATCGGGATATTGATTGGTTAATCGCACAGCTTCTTCTATTTCAATGGCGTTGCGGCTACTTTCTTCATTGTGAATAGGAGGGAGTTCCGTCCAAGCATTTTTGCAATCAATCCAAGCTCCCAACATGACGTACATTTCGAATTTTGGATCCTCTTTTTTTAATTTGCTAATCGCTTTTAAAAGGTTAGAAACTTCTTCATAATGTACATTATAAGTTCGCAGTACTTTTATGTTTATAGCAGCTAGAATTTTTAAATCTTCTATTATTTCGGTTATTGTGGGTTGCACTTCGCGAGTGTTGGTTCGATAACCTCCATAACAGATGGCTTGATAGTTGTTATTTCCTAAAATCATTTCGGCTGTAATTTCATTTGGAGCTAAATTTCTAGAGTATTTTTGATTACATGATATAACCATAAGGAATACTATGTAAATCAATTTTTTCATTATCTTAAGGTGCTTTCGTTTAAGGAAACCTTTACAGTTATAATTTCTCCGGTTCGATCGAATATTTTTTTGCTGTTCTCTGCATCTAATTCTAAAGCTGGAATGGTCTCTTCTGTTCCATTTTTGAAAAAAAGGTGCAGGGCATTTGAATTAGCTGTTTTGTAAACAATTGGCACTTGACAAACTGTAAAAGCAAGACTGTTTTTTTCAATAGTAATTGTTTTGCTAGTTCCGTCAACCAAAGTAAAAATGGCTTCAGTAGGCTGCGATAAAAACTCTTTCTTTTGCAATAAAGTAGGTTGGAATTTCAATTTTCCATCGTTCATTTTAACTCCAAGTTCAGCAATTCTTGTCAGGATGTCTTCTTTAACTTGACCTGTCATTCCGGGTTGTTGGGCTCCTTTATTGAATGGTGTATGCGAATAGGGATCGGTGGAAAAAGCTCCATAAACTTGAGGCGATTTGTGTACGCCAATACCCTCACCAATTTCATTGAAATGTGAAGCGAGCGAGTCAATTACCTCCGCCTTTTCATGGTTGTTGAGTGCAGATTCGCACATTTCTGAAACGGCAACATGTAATTTCGAAACCATGTGCCAATAAATGGAGCCTAAACCTTCGTAGCCATAAAATGTCCCGGAACGCCCTGTAAATGCTTTATGATTAAAAACATCTTCAAATATTTGCAAGACATTTTTAGATTCTTTAGCAACTAAATCTTTGTATTCCGGATTTTGTCCTAATTCATCCAAGGTATTTTGAACATCATTTGCATTGTGGAAATTACCATTAAAATGATAACCTCCTTTGATGTCCTTGTTGACTAATTGAAAATTATGGTTTTGTAAAAGTTTGTTGAGCAAATCAGATTTTTCAACTTTATCTTTTGGGATTGTATTTTTTTCTAAAAATTTAGGAAGTTCTTTGTTAGGATAGAGAATATAACTGTTTTGATCCGGTCTGTAAAGAGCACTTTTTCTCAACGCATCTAAAACCTCCAGTGATTTTTGTCCGTTTATAAATCCGGAACTTAAAACGGCTACTTGACCTTCAAGCATTTCGGGTAAATAAGAAATGGTGACGCCATCCTTTTCAACCGACATTAAATTGTACGCGTGGTACAATTTATCTGTTCTTTGATTGGCTTTAATGGAATGTTCAATGAAATTTAAGCTAACAGCTACAAATTGTTTTAAACCTGCCATGGAATGGGTACGTTTTTTGCCCCAAAATCCACTATTGTAAATCTGAATACGATAATCTGAAGCGGCTTTGCCCAATGCATCGAGTATTTTTTTTCTGTCTTGATTGTTAATAGGTTGCGAAAGTAATGGTTGAAAAGCAGTAAGGTTTTCTCTTATTGCATGATAAAATTCAACCATTTCATTGGAGATTTTGATGGTTTCCTGATTAGAATTTTCTAGTAATTGTTCAAAAAACTTTAAAAATCTTCTTAAGTAATATAGAGTAACCATTGAAACTCCGTTACCAACTAAGGCATTGTTGGCATCGTTCCATTCCGGACGTTGTGTGTTCATCCAAATACCGGCTTCGGGAATAAAGTTGGACATTTTTGCCAAAACGGTGGCGAGAATTTTTTCGATTAAATTAACATGATATATTTCATCGTTATTGTCTCGCAATAATGCACCATCAGCACCATTTACATTTCTGCGTTTATTGATTTTAGTATCCCATTCGTGATTAAATAGAATGGTATCTTTTGGATTTTGTAAAATCTCTTGATAGGATTTTATGGTGTAAGGCACCGCGGCATACACAAAATAATCTTTGTCAAAATAGGAATTCAACTTACCGGGTTGGTATTTTTCGATGAATTCTAAAAATTTCAGTAAGTAGATAATCTGATGATCGCCCCAATATCCAATATATGACCACGGATTGTCTGGTTCGATAGTTTCCCAATCAAAACCATCTTTAGTAACCCGATAGGGGTTATAACCATCAAAAGTGGAAGCATTCAAAAACTTATGAATCATTCCATCAATGAATTCAGGAAATGAATAAGCTAGAGCTTCCCAATTTTGGAAAATATCACGCCAGTTTCCTTCGTAATCTAATATTTTTGAACCATCAATTTCACTGCGGGTATTGATGGAAAACTTATTCCATGGACGACTCGGGTCGCCGTGTCTTCTGCTGAATTTTAAAGGCAAATATTCTGTACAAAGTCTTATTAAATCGGCATCGTTGATTTTATTTGCAATTGCTTGAAGATGTGAGTAGTCAAAATTTTCTGGTAAAGTGCTAATAAATGCACTGTTTTTTTCGAAAATCAGCTTATTAGCTTTTGAAAGATATTTGGAAAAATCTTTTTTCTCTATTTGATAATTGTTGTCAAAAATACCCCCACGCATGATGTTGAACAACACATTTGAAAAATGACGAGAATCTTTTCTGGAATCTGCGGTAAACTGCAGGCCATCAGCTGCAGCATTTAATGCAATGAGGTTTTTAGTTCCGAGAGTTACATCTTCATTTACTTTATTTTCCAGCGTTTTATCATGACAAATAGCCTCAGCCAATTCAATTACTTGTGCTTGATTTTGATTGACATTAGCAATGATTTTCCAACTTTTAGAGGATTTTTTTTCTAAAATTAAATCGGTTGAAACAAAATAGGCACCTTTTTCACCTTTGATATCTTTTTCTTGTGTAATTTTTTGTTGATTTCTGAAAGCACCTAATTGTTTTGAAGAAACCAAATAAGTTGGGTTTTCAATTCCTATTGACCAGGCAATATTGGCTTTTAAGGCTTCACTAGGTTCGGCTTTGTCTACGATAATGGCACTTAATGCAAAAATACCCACGCCACTTTGAGCGTGTAGCTCGCTTCTTTTGTAAGCATCAACTAGATTGCTAGTTGTTGCTTGCAGGTCACTACTAACACCTTGAGGTAAAATGTTTTGTATCCCATCTAAAAGAGTTATTGAATAGTTTTTTTCTGAATTATTAAATAATTCTGACTTTTTTACAAAACCATACGCATTGCTATTTGACCATTGATATCTAAAAACAAGCTGGAAATCGTGAAGGATTTCTTCAAAAATGATTGTATTTCCGTAGGTATTTTTGTATAGATTTCTACTTATTTTGTACTTATCGTTAAATCGTTCAGAGAAAGGTTCCCAAATGTAACACTGGTTTTCTAATTGTATTTGAAAAATAGATTTGCTTCCCGTTATGTCTGCAAACTCAGTAATTTTATCGTCGGTATAATAAGGAAATAGAGCATATTCCGCATTTTTTCTGCCAGCTGTAAGTCCACCATTACTCGAAATAAATAGCCAATGATTAGAATCACTTACAATGCTCATAAAAAAGGGACGCATTTTGTCGTGGTTTTCTATTTTATAAAAGTTATCTCCATCGATTGTAACCATTTCCATAGAAACAGTTTTATATTCAATCTTAGTATCATCATTGTTCATAACAGTCTGGCTTTGGCTCATAATTTTTTAAATTCTATTGTATTTATGAATTTTATATTTTGCTTTTATTCATAAACTCTAATGTAATCGACCAACATAGTTTGTGGGAAGACAGTATCATTATTCGGTGAACCCGGTAAATTACCTCCAACAGCAACGTTCAAGATGATATAAAAAGGTTGATTAAACACCCATTCTCCGGTGACATCAGCCGGTGTAATTTGATTGTACAATACATCATCTACATAATAGTTAATGTAATTTTCTCCCCATTCAACACCAAAAATGTGAAAATCTGTATCGAAGCGATCACTTTGAAGTGTAAAAGTTTGACTAACAGAATTACCTCCTGAATAGCCTGGTCCGTGAACAGACCCAAAAACTTTTGTTGGTTGATTACCTAAGTACTCCATGATATCAATTTCACCGCATTGAGGCCAGATGACAGTATCAGAATTTGCTCCTATCATCCAAAAAGCTGGCCATAACCCTTTTCCCCAAGGCAACTTTATACGAGCTTCAATTCGCCCATATTTTTTTTCATACTTTCCTTTAGTTAATATACGAGCAGAAGTATAAGAAGCTCCTAAAAACAATTCTTCACGAGCTGTTATCTTAAGCATTCCATTTTCAACGATAATGTTTTCAGGTCTATCAGTATAATATTGCAGCTCATTATTTCCCCATCCATTTGTTCCTGTACCAATATTATAACCCCACAAACTTTGATCTAGTGAACCGTTGGTGTCAAATTCATCTTGCATTACCAATTGTGTTTTTGTAATAACAGTTTGCTTATCATCAGAAGAACAACTCACAAGCAAAAAAAAGGTGCTTACAAAAAGAATGCTTTTTTTAATTAATTTAATTTTTATAGTCATTTTGAATTTTTTAAAAAAGTTATATAGAAAACTTATTAATTATAAAAATAGATATTATCAACATATAAAACTGAACCATCACCTCCTTCTAAAATAAGTTGTGCCAAATGTGATCTACTGGCTAAAGTTGTCATAGAAGCAAAAGCAATATCTATAGATATCCATTGTTGTGAAACCAAAGTCGGAGCGGTAAAAGTAGTAGAATGTCTTGTGTCATCGCCTCCACTGTATACGCCATCTGCACCAAAATCAACTACTAGAACACGGAGTTGTCTTCCAGGAGCAATAGGTCCGGGAATAAATACATCTAAATGAACATGAGTCATAGCATTAGCATTGATTGTCGGACTACTAAATTCAATCCCTACAAAATTGAAAATGTTATAATTCAAAATGTTATCCCCTTGAACACTAAAATCATTAGAAACAGTTGTTTGCCATGGCTGCCAATATCCGTTATAATAGTTTACTGGCACATTGGTATAGGTATCAGAAAAAATTGAAATTACATTTGCAGCATTTTTGGTTGGTGTTGGTGCATGAACAAAAGTTCCTACACAATTAATAGTTAAACTACCCGTTGCTACTGTATCCCCAAAATTGGCAGTAATTACTGCTGTACCTGGGCTCAAGGAAGTAATTAGACCATTAGAATCAACACTTGCCACACTAGGATTAGAAGAAGTAAATTCTAAATAAGAGGTACTTAATGATACCGTTTGATTCACGCCTGTTGGCAAATTAAATGTTGCAACAACACCATCTATTTTTGAATTAACTCCAACAAAAGTTGTTTGTGAAACATTAGCACCATTCATAATTGATGCTTGCCCGTGTGCTATGGTTCCCAACTTTTCAAATTTAACCTCATCTATCCAAAAGGTATAGCCATCACCATTTTCCGGACCTTCTGAAAAATAGAACATTCCTTTTTCTATTTTTAATTTTGAAGGGTCAGGAATTGGAATTATATATTTTTTCCAAGTTGTAGAAAGTCTAGTTCCTGAAATTGAAGCCGGGTATTTGTTTTCACCTAAATCAATACCAAAACCTACTACATCCAAAGTAGCAGCTTTTGAACTTTTAGCCCAGAAAGTCAACGCATCATATCCTGATAAATCTCTTCCAACCGAGGTAAAGAAAGCTCCACCGGCGTAGGCTCCATCAGCATCGTTCTCATTAGGAACGTCAAAACGCATGGATGCACTGGAATTATTATAAGTTACATCATTGTCAACCTGAAAGGCCAAGATTACTGTATTACTAAAAGCAGCATAATTTAAGCCCGAGCTAAAGCCATCAATAAAAACATTAGGATCTTTAGAGTAGCTTGCTTCTTCAAAGTCATTTGAATCATTTTCACATCCAAAAAATACCAAAACAATCATCCATAAGGACAAATGCTTTAAGACACGATTATTAAAATTTGTTTTCATAGTTTTCTTTTTTTTTAATTACCAATATTTATGTGAACATATGTTCTAATTTCCCATTCATTTCCGTTTGAATATCCAACGGCAGTAGGATCCGGAACCCAATTCCCTGCTGAGTCTAAAATTTGAGTTGGATTATATCTTGGTGAATATTGATCTAAAGAACGCCATGTTCCTCTTAATCCAATTCTTGTTCCGGGAAGTATAAACCATTCAGGTTTTCCAATTCCAAAAGATATATCTGCCATTAACTGTATAGGATAAGTCAAGTTAAAATCTCTGTGATAATCGAAAGGGCCCCAATCATTAACTTTAACAAATGAAGCAACTTTGATTCTATTATAAATCATTTTTAAATCTAATCCGTAACGATCAATAGTTCTTGCATCACTACCATTGGCTTGTGCAGGTCCACCATAAATATTAGCAATAAAACCAAAATCTGCGTTAAGTTTAGATACAATTCTAGCATAAGATTCCCATAAGTCTTTAGCTGGCGGTGCCCCTTCGAAAGCAAAGGCGGTTCTGGTATCTAAAAACCCGATAGCCGCATCTTGTGTAGTAGGCAAATGACGAAATACAAATCCTGCACTAACAGCAAACTTTGAATCTTCTGATCTGTCATTGTCCCAATCATACATCCAAGTTCCGGGAGTAGGATCATAAGTAAGTAATAATTCTCCGGCAACTTGTTCTCTATTCGCTCTCACGACAAAAGGATCATCTAATATATTTCTCGGTCTTCCCGGTGCAGGCACATCAGTTGTGATTGGTCCTTCTAGAGGTTTTTGCCATAAAAAGTTAGGAGCTATTTGTAATTTTCCAATAGTATAGGTCATTCCCGTTAAAAAGTTGTATTGATTTCCGCTTCCACTGTCTTTTAATCGCCAACCTGTAAAAGTTTGCGTAAGATCTGCTCCTCCACTGGAAACTAATCCTTGAGCAGCAGCTTGACCGTACCAATTGAATTGTCCACCGGTGTAGGTTAATTTCATTTTTCCACCTATATTATCTTTGCTTTCAATTTGATTTACATAAACTTGGTTATTTCTTACTACTTGATATTCTCTGCCTTCTAGCGGTTGTCCAGCCCAAATACCTCCTAAATCAACTCCTATTTTACCAAATTTTCTATTTATATGTGCCGTGAAACGTCTGGTTTTAGGTTGTGGAATAGCAAGGGAAGTTTGTGTATTAGTACGTTGAGTTAGATCTTCATGAAAAATACCGGTAAAATCAAATTTTCCAATTGTTTTATAATATTTAAGTAAGATGGCAGGATTGGCACCCCACCAAAGTTCAGGTCCCATGGCCAATTTAAATCCTTTAAACATTTTCTTTCCTTCAATTTCTAATCCAAAAGGAGCTTTACCGTTATAAATATCTAAATTGGGTCCGTAATTAGCTTCAGGATATAAACCAAAGAAATCACCTTCATAACCCCAATGATAATGTCCAGTTCTATAAAATCCATCTAATTTAAACAGTTTTTCATCCCATCTATAACTGGCTTTGTATAATTCTACTCGATTATTATCTCCTATCGTAACTGTTCCATCAGTACCGTCCAATTCTACAGGACGCCCTCTGTTTTCATAAAATATTTCATCTATAGGATTAAGTGCAACATTTCCTAAAACATTGAATTCCACGTTTACTGTCATGTTAGAGGTAGGGTTACCTTCTATTCCAATATAAAA
>Ga0207941_1000025_pt1 | contig 48256 bp, 47 predicted proteins | sample LakMenEpi13Sep12_FD_150695 | JGI IMG/M metagenome (GOLD analysis project Ga0207941, IMG submission 150695) | Freshwater microbial communities from Lake Mendota, WI - 13SEP2012 deep hole epilimnion (SPAdes) | ecosystem: Environmental > Aquatic > Freshwater > Lake > Epilimnion/Euphotic zone ...
CGCCTCTAAAACCTTTTACTTGAGCTAAGCCTGTGATTCCCGGTTTTACATAATGACGAACCATGTATTTTTTTACTTTATTGCCGTACGCTTTGTTTTGAGACCAAAGATGAGGTCTTGGTCCAACAACTGACATATCTCCCACTAAAACATTGAAAAACTGAGGCATTTCATCTAAACTTGTTTTTCTCAGAAAACGTCCAATTTTGGTGACTCTGGGATCGTTTTTAGATGCCTCCTTTTCCGTGGTATGATTAATTTGCATGGATCGAAATTTATAACAGTAAAACTCTTCCTCTTCTAAACCGGGTCTTCCTTGTTTAAAGAAAATCGGACCTTTTGATTCTAATTTAATCAGAATAGCTAAAAGAGGCATTAGCCAAGACAGTAAAAAAACAATAACAAAAAGCGAAAATAAGATATCAAATATTCTTTTAAAAGCTTTGGTGGTTGGTTCGTGCAATAAGGTTCGTTGCAACGAAAGAACCGGAAACATTTCGTAATAATCGATTTTTAGATTTTTAGAAAAAATCTGTTTCGTATCAGGAATAAATTTAATTGTTTTGTTGTTTTCGTCTGCAAATTCAACTAAATCCTTTAATTGTTCATTTGTTATTTCGTTAAGCGAACAATATATTTCATCAATTTTATTTTCAATTACATAATTTTTGATGTCGGCTATTTTACCTTTTACTTCTTCGTTTGTTTTTTTATCTGAAAAATAACCATAAAACCGATATCCGTAATCGTTTCTTTTTTCAAAAAGTTCTTTCAAATTAATTGCTTCTTCAGTATAGCCAATTATAACGGCATTTCTAAAATTACTTCCGGTTACAATTCTATATTTTTTTAGATAATAAAACAATAAATATTTGATAAATACAATCAAAATAAAACTTGATGTCATAAACAATGCTACAGCTTTTCCGCTAAATAAAGAATCTTTTGCAAAAGGAAAATAGGCAATCACAACCAATAGAAATACAATCGATTGTTTTAAAATTTTAGATAAAATTTCAACCGGCGTAGTAAATCGATATACTTCATAAAAACCGACAAAAAAGGCAATTAAGATCCAAAATACCACTTGATATGTTTCAAAAAGAAAAAAATCAAGATTTAATTCTTCAAAAAAGAAAAAAGCTAACAATGTAATAACCAATAAGTCTAGTGAAACGCTTATCGGTCTAATAAATTTAGAATATCTTCCTTTTTGATTAGCTACCATATTAATGAATAAAACCAGAAAAATCCTTGTGTTCTTCTTTTAACAACTCTTCAGTAGAAAGTGTTTTAAAATAATCAAAGGTTATTTTCATTCCTTCCTCTCTTGAAACTTTTGGTTCCCATCCTAAAATTACTCTCGCTTTGGTTATATCTGGTTGTCGTTGTAACGGATCATTAATTGGTAAGGGATGATAAACTACTTTTTGAGTTGTTCCGGTTAATTTAATTATTTCATCCGCAAAATCTTTAATCGTGATTTCATCCGGATTTCCAATATTGACCGGTAAATCATAATCAGATAATAGAAGACGATAAATACCTTCCACTTGATCGTCTACATAACAGAAGGAACGTGTTTGCATACCATCGCCAAAAATCGTTAAATCTTCTCCTCTCAATGCTTGTCCGATAAAAGCAGGAATTACACGACCATCATTTAATCGCATTCTTGGTCCGTAAGTATTAAATATTCTAACGATTCTAGTTTCTAAACCATGAAAAGTATGATAAGCCATTGTAATGGATTCCTGAAAACGTTTTGCTTCATCATAAACGCCACGTGGACCAATGGTATTGACATTTCCGTAATATTCTTCCGTTTGTGGATGAACCAATGGGTCTCCATATACTTCAGAGGTTGATGCAATTAAAATTCTGGCATTTTTTACTCTTGCCAAACCCAATAAATTATGCGTTCCAAGCGAACCAACTTTCAGTGTTTGAATAGGAATTTTTAAATAATCGATTGGACTTGCCGGTGAGGCAAAATGTAGAATATAGTCTAAGTTGCCGGGTACAAATACAAATTTGGTTACATCATGGTAATAAAACTCAAAATTTTCCAGTTTAAACAAATGTTGGATATTTTTTAAATCACCGGTAATTAGGTTATCCATCCCAATCACATAATAACCTTCAGCAATAAATCGATCACATAGATGCGAGCCTAAAAATCCGGCGGCACCTGTTATTAAAATTCTTTTCATAAAACATTTTTTTAGGGGCAAAATAATCCTCCGTACTAAACAAACAGTAAAGTAATGTAAAAAACATTACCCCTCGTTGTCTCCATAAGAAAGATTCTGTCAAAAATAAACTTATCATTAGAACTGCAAAAGCAATTTGTATAAAATCTTTGCTCTGTATAGTTTTTTTAAGGGTAAAAAGCAACATTATGACTAAAATCAGGAAACCAAAAAATCCCAATTCAGCAAAATTTTGAATATATTGATTATGAAAGTTTTTTGTTTGGTAACCTTCTTGAGTTTCATTTCCTCTAAAAACATCATATTTAATGGCTTTTTCCTCTAATTTTTTAAAAGAGGCATTTAGTCCATATCCTTTCCAAAAAACAGTTTCTTCCTGAAATAATTCAAAAAACATTCTAGCTTGATAGGCCCGAAAAGCTGTGCCAGGAAAAAAATCATTGGGTGTGAACTTTTCATTGGTCCACGCTTCATAAACACTTAGCACATTCACACCCACCAAATCTTTATCAATTACCGTAGAACTCAAACTTTTTTCTGTATTGGATTGAAATTCTGCTTGAAAACGCTCTTTAATTTTGCCGGCAAAAAACAAAGTAACCAAAAGAACTAAAAAAACCAACATGTTTCTTAATCGCATCTTGTGGGCGATTTTAGAATAGAAAAAGTAGTCAATTAAAATCAGAAGGATAAAAACCAACACAATGTTTTTAGAAGACAACAATAATATAAATCCAAAAAGCAAAAGACTGCAAAAAATTTCTAGTTTCGTTTTTACTTCTTTTGTAAAAAAATAAAAAAAGGCAACGGCAACATAGACGGAAACATGAATGGCATTGACTTCTTTGGTGACCAATTCATGATAAAAAAAAACGCTTGAATCGTTCGTTAACAAAAATCGAATAATCGCTTTTACTAAATAAAAAGCCACGTATAAAACCATTGCATAGCTATAGTATTTAATAATTTTTTGCACTTGCTCCTTTGAAAACGGTTTCATCACCATAAACAAAATTGGAATCAACAGTAAACTGATTTCCTTTGGAATTGCTTTTAAAGTAGCTTCTTTATCAATGCTCCAAAAGTAAGAAAGCAGCATTAATAGAAATAAAGTCACAACAGGTAAAAGCCATTTTTGAAGTCGAAATGTTGAAGTGGAATATTTAATTAAAACGGAAAGCGAGAATATAGCTAAAAAAAAATTGTTTATTCCATAAGCCATCGGAATAGTACACAATACCAACAAAAAGGGAATAAAAGAAAAATGTTGTTTATTTTCCTGTTTGATGTCTAGCCATACATTGCTCAAAAAGTTGAAGATACTCCCCATTTATTTTCTCCCAGTTAAATTTGTTTATAATGGCTTCAAAGTTATTTTGAATGAATTGCAAGTTATCATTTTTTTTGATTTTGAGCAGTAAATTTTTTACTTCTTCTGCATTGGAAAAATAATAGCTGTTTTCTTTTAAAATACCACGATTAAAATCATTGTTGTGGGCTAAAACTAAAGCTTTAGAGGCCATTGCTTCCAACAATGAAGGATTGGTTCCGCCAACTGAATGACCATGAAAATATAATTTAGAAAAATAACGAAGATTATTTAAATGTTCAAGGTTATAAATAGCTCCTAAAAATTTGATGTTAAATTGGTTTTTATATCTTGTTTTTAAGTATTCTCCATATTTTGTATTATGATTACCTATCACCAAAATCGGTGTTTCATCATTACTTCGTTCAACTCCATCCAAAACCATTTCAAAATTATTTTCAGGTTCGAAACGGGCCATAATCATGTTAAAATTATCTTTTTCAACTTGATACTCGTTCAAAATTGACTCGTTTGGACTGTTAAAAGGATGAGCTCCGTAAGCAATATAGGTAGATTCTTTCTTATATCTTTTTTTCAAAAAGCTTTGAATGCCAATAGAATCGGAAACCAAATGATCGCTACTTATTGCTGCTAAACGTTCGGCAAAGCGAAGAAACTGTTGAACCGGTCTGCTATATTTAGAACGTTTCCATTCAATTCCGTCCATATTTGTAATAGTAATCGCTTTTTTGGGAAGCATAAAAAACCAAATTGAATTACTAGTGTAACCCAATTGCAGAATAATATCAAAATCTCTTTTGCGAGAATCTGAAATACAATTGTAATCGTAGATAAATTGCCCAAAAGTTCCGTATTTATACTCTGGATCGTTTTGGTGAATAATATGTACACCTTTGAAATTTTTTTCCTGAAATTTATGATTGTGAGAGTTATAGCAATAAACTTCGTGTCCTTTTTCAGCTAAATACACCGAAAAAAATTCGGCAAACTGTTCGAAACCTCCGTAGTAATTGGGGATGCCGCGTGTACCGAGTATTGCTATTTTCATTCGTTCTTTAGGTTGGTCTGCTGGCAAAAATAAGGTTTTACATGAAACTAACAGAATGTAATACAATAAAATTAATCAAAAAAGCATGAATTATTGAAGAGCCAATTCATAAGCTTTCAATGTTTCAATAGCCGTTTGTTCCCAAGTATACTTCTCAAGAATTTTTTCTTTTAATTTAGGATTTACCGGAGAATTATAAGCTTCATCAATTGCAATTTTGATTGATTCAACATCATCGGGTTGACAATAAAAAGCATAATCTTCAAAATAATCATAGGTATCACCTTTGGTGGTTACCACAATATTTTTACCCATTGCAGCTGCTTCCAATGATGATAATCCGGGCGTTTCCATCCAACTCACCAAAGCATGAACTTTACAAACTTGGTATAGTTTGTTTAATTCTTCGTGTGAAATAGCACCTAAAAAAGTGACGTTTTCACCAGCCTCCAAATGTACTTGATTCACGTACTCCTTTTGATTTTGCGATTCTTTTCCAACTAAAACAAGTTGGTAATTAGTATTTTTTACTGCTCGAACTAAATTTAGAGTTGATTTTCTGCCTTCAATTCTGGCTGCACACAAAATACAATCATTATATTTTAAAAAAGGATTCACTTGATTGTCATCTGATTCCTTAAAAACAGATTTATCTATGGCATTGGGAATACTAACGTATTTTGGGTTTTTAAGTTTGAATTCCCTTGCCACACGCTTCATTTCAGAATCTGAATTGGGAAGAAAAACACTTGTGTTGTCAACTATCTCTTTCATTAGCCCGTAATGACCTTTGTACAGCATTTTTATAACACCTTTGTGCATTCTTTTTTCTTTGTAATGCTTTATTAGTGTTTTAATATATACAATTTGATAAGGGGATAAAAAATTGGCCACTTTTTGAAAAAGTCCTCCTCTTGCTTTTCGTTCAAATTCGGTATATAATCCGTAAATAGTAGAGAGTACTACTTTTTTGTTTTGCCTTTGTGCATTTTTTAACTGGAGATAAATATCTTGCGGCTCCATTAAATTGAATAAATGAACCAAATCGTAACCTTCTAAATTAGGTTCAAAATCTAAAGATATATCGACTTGTATGCCTTTTTTTTCAAGAAATTCTTTTGTTTTAAGCATTTGAACCATGTCACCACCGGGTGCTTGAAATAAATTGGTTCGGGTTTGAAATAAAACTCTCATCGTATACTATTCTATCTTGCAAATATAGTTTTAATTAGTAGTTTTACATTTCTTTAAAATCTTTTTACTTTGTCCATGAAAAAAGTTCTTTTTGTATTTGGAACGCGTCCGGAGGCTATTAAAATGGCTCCATTAATTGCTAGCTTTTCCAATGATTCTAACTTTGACGTAAAAGTAGCTGTAACGGCTCAACACCGTCAAATGTTGGATCAAGTAATTGGCTTTTTTGACATAAAAGTAGATTATGATTTGAATATCATGAAGCACAACCAAACGCTTCATCAACTGACTGCTGATTTAATTGCACGAATTACCACCGATATTCTTTTAACAGACACTTTTGATTATGTATTTGTTCAAGGAGACACAACTACTGTTTTAGCAGCTTCTTTGGCTGCTTTTTATCAAAAAATTGAAGTGGTTCACATTGAAGCCGGACTCAGAAGTCACGATATGCATTCTCCTTTTCCGGAAGAAATGAATCGGGTGTTGACCTCAAAATTAGCCTCTTATCATTTTTGCCCAACGCCGGTTTCAAAAGAAAATCTCAATAATGAAAACATCACCAAAAATGTTTATGTGGTTGGAAATACAGTAATTGATGCACTTTTAATGGGTTTAGAAAAAATCAAAAATGCAGATGAATCAAAATTTTTAAATGAGTTTAAAGCCATTGACTTTTCCAAAAAAATTGTTCTGGTCACCTGTCATCGAAGAGAAAACTTTGGCAAACCATTTGAAGAAATATGTGCAGCACTATTGGAAATTGCAAATGCTCATAGAGAAACCGTTGAAATTGTTTATCCTGTTCATTTAAATCCAAATATTAAAGAAATAGCCCATCAAAAATTAATTGCAACCAATATCCATTTAATTACTCCTTTGGATTATCCGGAATTAATTTGGATGATGGACAAAAGTTATTTGATTTTAACCGATTCAGGTGGCATTCAAGAGGAAGCTCCGAGTTTAAGAAAACCTGTTTTAGTATTGCGTGAAGTAACCGAACGTAGAGAAGGTGTAGACGCTGGTACAGCCATTTTAGTTGGTTCTGATAAAACTAAAATTGTATCAGAAGCTGTAAAACTATTAGATAATCAGTCCTATTATTCAAGTATTTCTACTTCTTCTAATCCTTATGGAGATGGAACTACTTGTGAGCAGATTAAAGGGATTCTTTCTCTGTAATAAAATTATCTTTTTCACTAAAATATAATAAACCTCCTAACAACATGATTATAATATCTCTATTATTGTAGATACCTGTTATAGTTAATGTAGTAAAAAGATAAACAACAGCAATTGAAGAAACCAATAATGCTATTTTACCTTTTGACTTATAAATTTTTCTGTAGAGATTTATTAAAAAAAGAAGATAAAATAGTAAACCAATTGACCCAACTTTATATAATACATAAATATAACCATTATGTAGTTCAGATATGTATTTTATACCTTTATCATCTTCTGTTAATGGTGCAAAAAACTTTAAATTAACTAATGAGCCAAAACCGTTTCCTAAAAAATAAGTTTCCGGATTTTCATTCATTAAATAAATTGCCCTTTTTGCCTCATAACCTCTCCAATGATCCCATAAATCTTTGTGGTCTTCTCGGTCAATTTTAGTTGTAAAAATTTCAGAAGGAGCAATTTTTATTTTGAAAAGAAATGACTCTAGACCCGGTTTATTGCGATCTAGTTTAACAGAATACAAATAGACATACAGTAATAAAATTGAGACGAAAAAGACCCCTATTATCTTTATACCATTTCTAGTAATTTTTGTAAAACCTTTTACTGAAATATAAAGAATAATAGCCACAACAATCATAGTCCTAGAAAAGTACAGAATATTGGAAATTAAAAGGACTATAAAAATTATTTTTCTGGCTAAATTGTTCTTAAAAAGTGGGGCTAGATTTAATTTTTTTTGATAAAGTAAAAAGAACAACGCAAACAATTCTAAAAAATTATCTCTGCCAAATCCTCTGATAACATTTATTGAGAAAGTAAATAAATCTCCTGATATTATTAGAATAAGCAAATGCACTATTGCAGACAAAAATCCTACAACTATAACTGTTTTTAAAAACAATCGGAAATCATTGATTTTTTTATAGAAAAGATACCCGATTAGTAAACCTAAAATAGGTTTTAGAAAATGAAAAACATCTTTAAACACATTCAATAAAGGCTGTTTATATAAAAGCACACCTATAAATCCCATGAAAAATAGGATAAATATGGGATAACTACTTTTTAAAAAGGCATAGGATATAGTAACTCTATTAAAAATGAAAAAAAATAAAAGCACAAACAATTGAAGAAAAATATTTGCTTTAAACGACGGTAAGTATAATTGAAGAAAAAGAACAATTACAAAAAGAGTCGTGTAAAATTTTGTGCTGTTAATTTTCATACTAATTGGAAAGTTACTTACTATTTCAAAAGTAGCTTTAATTTTATAAACCTGATTTAATTTTTTTTACAGTTTTATTAATTTTCAAGGCCACATTTAAAAACAACCGCTCTAGACCTTTATGGTGTTTTGAAATGTAGTACTCATAACCTTTAATTAATAATGGATTTTTTGATTTATTAAATCCTACAAAATGAATGTAGTTGTATTTAGGCAAAAAAACCCTTCTTAATCCCTTGTTTGCAATTTTTTTCGATAAATCAACATCTTCAACATACATGAAGTAATTTTCGTCAAAACCACCAATATCAAGATATAAATCTTTTCGTAAGAGCAAAAAAGAGCCTCCTAACCAATCAACATCATAGGAGTCTTGAGAAAATATTCCAGTTTTAAATTCGGAACCTTTTGCTAATAATTTTTTTAAAACCAACATATTGAAAAAATTTGGAAAATTTCCCGCTGCGGGTAAATATCTTTTTTCAGCGTTTAACATATTAATTCCTATAAGGCCGATGTTTTTATCACTTTTTAGAAAATTTAAAATTGGATGGATATCATCTAGAAGAATAGTATCATTATTTAATAACAGAATGTAGTTGCCTATTGCCATTTCTACCCCTTTATTATTTCCTTTTCCAAATCCTAAATTAACTTGAGATGCAATTAAATGTATTTGAGGATAATGCACACGAATAAAATCGGAACTAGCATCGGCGGAGCTATTGTCTACAACAATTATTTCATAATCAATACCGGACATTTTATTAGCTATTGAGCTAAAACAATCCTCCAAAAACTTAATTCCGTTGTAGTTTACTATAATTATGGATAATTCCGGATTCATTTAAAAAAGAGTATAAAATCCTAGTTTCTTCTTTATGTAATAGACACAAGATAAATTTATCACCACATTTGTAATTAAACTAGCTATCGCAGCACCTTCAATTCCAAATTTTGGTATTAAAATAAAATTTAAAATGACATTAACAAAGAAACAAAGAATAGTTATATTTCTTAAAATTTTATGGTTATTGGTCATATTTAAAATTTGATCTACATTTCCTGCCATTGCACTAAATAAGACACCAAGAGAAATTATAATTAAAGTATTTGAACCAGCAACAGCTTCATTACCAAAAAAGGAAAGTATCCATTCGTTAAAAATGATTAAAACAACAACAACAGGAATTGATAAAACAGCAATTAAACGAGTAGCATGATGGGTTAATTTTCTTAGTTCACTTATATTACCTTCACCAAACAATTCTGCCATTCTGGGTGTAATAATAGTACTCACAGATACAATAACTAAAAAACCTACACTTCCTACTTTATAAGCAATGTTATAAATACCAACTTGCGTTTCATTTACCATTGCTCCCAGCATAAGAATATCTGTCCAATTCAGCAAATACAATAATAAACCATTAAATAATAAAGGAGACGCCATTTTTAAAAGTTGTTTGGTGGAAAATTCCAATTTTTCTTTTCGAATATTCCAATCGAACACGGTTATTGCTTCTACAATAACAGTAACAAAAATTGCTAGTGAAAAAGCAATAAATGAAAAATAACCTTTGTTCCCATTCAAATAAAACAAATATAAAAAACCAAATAGTAAAATGTTGGGTAGCACAAACATGAAAAAACTGTACTTTATAAATGATTTCGTTGCAATTAAAAAATATAAGAACAACTCATGTGCAATAAAAAGTGGTAATGCAATAGTAACAACTATAAAATATTTTGCCAATTCACTATTGTGAAAAACTTCATTTGCTAAAAAATCTGACCCAAAATAAAAGAATAGAATGGGTATTATTGAAATCAGTAATGCTGCCTTAAGCCCTTTTAACAATAATTGCTTTGCTTTTTGTAAGGTATAATTATGGTTCCCAATAATTTTTATTAATGTATTGGGTAGTCCTAGTGCAAAAATAATGGCAGCGGCTTGAGAAATTGTAAAAACTAGTGAATAGCTTCCAAATGTGGCTAATCCAAAATATCTCGAAATAAATACTGTTGTAAAAAATGTTGAAATAAGTCCAAAAATTCTAAATCCAAAATTTATTCCGGAAGAGGAAATTATTTTTCTGAATGATGCATTTAATTGGATCATTTTTACGTTCGTTTATCCAATTTTAAATTAATTTTTTGCGACAAAAAAATACTGATAGGAGAAAAATTCTTCGAAAATTCTAAATGTTATTTTATTTAAAATTTTAGAGAACGATTTGCCATTATAATTATTTATGGAGCTCTGCTGTTTTAAAACTTTGTAACCTGAAGATTCAAGGAGTACTTTTATATTTTTTCTACAATAAAATCGCATATGAGTATAATCAAAAATACCGCTCTCTTCATAGCTAAAATCACCTTTTATAAAAATTTTATAAACTGCCGAATAGTGCCTAATATTAGGCATACTTACTATAATCTTTCCATTTTGTTTCAAGCATTTTTTAAGTTTATCTAAAACTGCTTTTGGCTCTATCAAATGCTCTAAAACATCGGGTAGTAATATTATATCAAAATGGTTATGAAATTCTGAAAGCTCCAGTTCTTCAATATTTCCAAAAATAAAGCGGTCTACTTCTTTGTAATTTTGTTTATTTTTTTTGTCTTCAAAAATATCTATGCCTACCGTATGAGTTGCAATTCCATTATTTTTTAAATAGTAGAGTGTTTCTCCATAAGCTGCTCCAACTTCAAGGATTTTTAATCCATTTTCATCAGCTTTAATAAGGCTTGTGAGGTCATTTCTGATATTAGAAAAATAGTTTGAAGCTTTTTCGTTGTAGTTCATATTTTGTGTCTAAATAAAAAAAGTTACCTTTATTTTGAGATAACTTTTTTTATTTTCTATTACTTGATTAACTTATTCAATTCGACTCCCAAAGGCTCTAAAGGATAAAAAACTGGATCATGAGTATCTGCCCCTTGAGTAATAAAAGTCGATTTATCCATATCTATTTTTATCTGATCATTTGCGGAAAAATACTGAAAGAACAAATTGCCTTTTGCTTCAAATTTTTTATCGTAATATTTTATAGCAAAATTTTCAATTTTCATTTCTTTTTGTTGTTTATTTTCACCTACATCAAAACGCAAGAAAGTAAAACCAACATCATCAGGTAATTCGAATACGATTTTTTGAGTTGTTTCTTTCCCTTTTACATTAACTCTAACACATTTATCTTCACTAAAATTTAGAGTATTGTCTTCAGAATAAAATAATTGGAATGAGTCGTCAACAGTAACAAGCATATCTACTGTTACACTGACTTTGCTTTCGGCAACTTTTTCTTGAACAATAGGAAGATCATCTACTGATTTTTCGTTTTTACAACTAATTAAAAGGGTGTTCAAAAACACAGCCGTCATTAAAACTTTTATTCTCATTTTTAAATTTTTTTAGCAAAAGTAAAAAAAAAATTAATTTTACAATGTTTTATTTCTTATTAAAATCACCTCTAGAAAAATATTTTTCTACAAAACAATATACCAAAATAAAGAAATACCGACTTCCCATTTCTCTAATCTTCAATTTTGAAACGCCATATTTTCTGTTTGTCCATGAATTTGGCACAACTGTATACGAATAACCTCGAATAATTGCTTTTAAAGGTAATTCAATAGTTAAGTTAAAATGGGGTGATAAAATGGGCTTTACTCCATCAATAACTTCTCTTTTATATAATTTAAAAGCGTTGGTAGTATCGTTATACTTTATACGCATGGTCGCTTTAATTACATAATTGGCAAGTCTATTAATAATTTTTTTAAGGATGGGATAATCAATAACTTTTCCTCCTTTTATAAATCTGCTCCCAAAAACACAATCATAATTACCTTCAACCATTTTGGTATAAAAACGAATCAAATCATAGGGTGAGTCTGATAAATCTGCCATCATCAAAGCTACGCAATCACCAGTATAACGTTCTAGACCATATCGAACCGCATAACCAAAACCATTCGGGCCTAGATTTGTTCCATATTTTACAGCAGTGTATTTTTGAGCCAATTGCTCTAAAACTTCTAACGTATTGTCTTTGGAATTGTCATTCACAATAAAAATTTCATGGTCAATGCTGACTTTTGATAACGCTTCTTCTATTTGGTCGATAGTTTCAGTGATTGACTCTTCTTCGTTATAGGCGGGTATTACGATACTAAGTTTCATTTACTTTTATTCTCATATATTATTTCTGCAAAATCTCCAAAACCATGTTTAATGGTAATACACTTTTCAAAATCATTTTTGAATAATATGTTTTCTATTTCTTGGTGTTGATTATTATTTAAATACATATCATCATTATGACTTTCTAACTGAATAAATCTGATTGGCAAAACCCCACTTTCTTCTTGAAACAACCCTTGCAAGCATTGTAATTCATGTCCTTCGACATCAATTTTTAAAACATCGAACCCTATGTTAGTGTTATCTTTTAAAAAATCACTTAATCGGATTACCTCAACTTTATAATTATCTACAATAATATTTTCTTTGGCAACCCCTAATACTTTTGCCTTCTTTTCTAAGTATTTTGATTCAAAATTTAACTCTTCAAAAGAAGACGTTTCGTCCATAACATTCTCATGAAAAATCAATTCTCCTTTAACATTACTCAACCCTAAATTGTGAATTGTAATGTTTGTATTTGTTTTGTATTTGTTTTGTAACAAATGAAACAACTTTTTGTTTGGTTCAAATGAATTTATGGTAGCATTTTTATTGATTTTTAAAAAAAAATCAATGGATTGCCCTTTATTGGCACCCACATCAATTATATTGATTCTGTTTTGATTTAAATGGGTTTTGTAAAAATTCTTGAGTTTTGGATAAAAGAAAATTGCTTCATTAATATGAATCAACTTTTGAACTAACCTGGATCTATTAGTCATTTTTATTGTGCTTTGTTAATTGTAGCTTGATAAATTTGTGTCAAAATATCATTAATATCATACTTCCAATTCCAAGCAGGATAATGTGATTTAAATTTAGAAACATCACTAATCCACCAAATATGGTCACCTACTCTGTTTGTTTCAGAGTATTCATAGTTCATGGGTTTTCCGGTAATTTTTTCACACAATTCAATCGCTTCTGCCATGGAACAATTGGAATGTCGCCCACCACCGGCATTATATACTTCGCCCTTTTTTGGGTTTTGATAAAAATGCCAAAACATATTAACCAAATCCCATGAGTGAATGTTATCGCGGACTTGTTTCCCTTGGTAACCAAAAACGGTATATTTATCTCCGGTTATGGCACATTTCATCAAGTAAGATAAAAAGCCATGTAACTGAGTTCCCGAATGATTAGGACCCGTTAAACAACCGCCTCGAAAAACGCCGGTATTCATTCCAAAATAGTTGCCGTATTCCTGAACCAACACATCGGCTGCCACTTTTGATGCTCCAAACAAGGAATGCTTGGTTTGGTCAATACTCATGAATTCATCAATTCCTTCCTTATAATAAGGATGCGATTGATCAATTTCCCATCTTTTTTCTAACTCAACTAATGGCAAATAATTGGGTGTATCGCCATATACTTTATTCGTTGATGTAAAAATAAACGTAGCTTCCGGAGCATGCAAACGCGTCATCTCTAATAAATTTAATGTTCCGTTTGCATTCACGGTAAAATCAGTCAGTGGTTCCCGTGCAGCCCAATCATGACTGGGTTGTGCTGCTGTATGAACAATTAATTTAATATCCGAATTATATTTTGAAAACAATTGTTCCAACGCTTCTACATTTCGAATGTCAATTGCATGGTGTTCAAAATTTGGCACACCTTTAATTAATTTTTGCGTATTCCATTCTGTTGAAGCATTAGCTCCAAAAAACACTTGACGCATATTGTTATCTATCCCAATAATTTTATCAAATTTCTCAGCAAAAAAAGCTACTGATTCACTTCCAATAAGTCCTGAGGAACCTGTGATAATGCATATATTCATTTTCATTGTGTTATTTTATATTCTTTAACTTTAATCTTCTCTTTGTAATGTTCTGAATTAACTGGATAAAAAGTATAGTATTTTATTTTGTTTTCTTCATTTAGTAAGTTCTTGCAATAATTATAGTAATCATCAGTAGAATTTAAATGATAATCAGAAAAAAAACCTGATTTCAACAAAGATTTTGATGTTCTATATTCGTTTGTTCCGTTATTATTTTTCTTAATAGAGAATTTAATTTCAGGTGCATGGCTTAAAATAGAAAAAATCTTACCTTTAGATGTTGAATAAAACTCAAGTTCATAAAAAACATCTTTTTTAGGAACTATAGGACTATCGGTCAAAATTGCATATTCTTTTATAAATGTAAATTTTATTGGTAAAACTTTTTCTTTCCTTTCAAATAAAATAATTTTTCTTTCATTAAATGTAAACATTTCTAACGCATCATAATTTTTCATCAAAACTAAGTTAACTCTTGCTTCATCAAATAACGGATATCTGTAATCTAAAGAGGCATAATCATACAAAACATACTTAGGTGCTTTTGAACTATTATAAAAGTTAAAATTTAGTTCTTCAAGATGTTTTGTATAAACGGTATAAGACTGAATTACTGGTCGCGGTAAATAATTTAATTTATTTTCTAATAGCATATATATACTCCAAGGAAATACGTCGACAGAATTATTCATAATCTTTTGTTTTACCGATTCTGGCATTTGATTATTATTTGGATGTAACTTCATTCCGGATGTTTCAGTAAATGAGTTGTACTGATTTATATAAACTGATTTCTCTAAATTATCTTTAAAATCAAAAATTGTCCAACCATAATTTTTAAAACAAACATAGAACGGTAAAAAAATTATTACAGAAACAATAATTGATTTAGGACTTAGCCATTTAAAATCATAAAAAACTTTTGTACACAAAATCAACAGAACACAATATTTAAAAAATTCCATTATGTGTCCATTATCAGCTCTAACAAAAGCTTGTTTGTAAAGAATAAAGATCGCTATTGAAAAAAGTGAGAAATAAGTAAAATTCTTTAAAAGTTGTTGTTTTTCTTTTTGACGAAATAAATTGAAAATCAAAATTAATAATGATAAAAATATTATTAGTAAAGAAATAGAATCAAACATAAATGTTGAATCGTTAAGGTACATAATTTCATTATAACCAGAAACAATTTCTATTCCTGAAAGTAAATAATCCAAAAGTTGAACATTTAACAAAAATGAGAGCAAAAATAACAAGATAAAGGGAATTAGAAAAAGTATAATCAATCTGATTCTATTGTCTTTTTTGCTAAAAAACAAGTAAATAAATGTCAAAGTAAATAGTACAATTGAAATCAATCCAGTATTTAATTTTATGTAAAATAGAAGACAGATTAAAATAATTTGAAAAATGTAATTGATTAGTTTATACTCTTCAATATTTCTTACTAACCAAAAAAGTAAAAACAAAAAAAGCACAAGTGCGTTAGCACCACCAAGATAAGTAGGCACAACCGAAACTACTATAAATATGCTAATTAATGTCAGTAACTTGTTTTTATTGTTTAATAGGCTGTAATAAAAAATTAAGGCAAAATTTAAAAAACAAAATAGGTCGTAAAGTAAAAAAATATATTTATTACATCCCCAACCAATTCTTGTTGAAAAAAAAGACAAAGGGCCATAAGTAAAAACAATGTCCTTCCCCCAAATAAAATCATTATTGTTAATATAATTAAGAGTTATCGCCCAAGAAGGATCAAGAGAGTTCCATATGTAATCTTTATTTGATTGAATTGGAAATAATGTGTATTCAAAAAAAGAAGGAAAAATAAGAAATGAAGCAAAAAGTGAGAATATTAAATAGATTGCATTGATGTTCTCTCTTTTTAATTTTAGTTTTTTTAAGTTCATTTTTATTTCAATATAGATTCCAATTGATTTTCATTTTCTTTAATCCAATGATAAATATCTTCAAAAACTTGTTCCACTGATTTTTTAGGTTTCCAGCCAATTTCTCTTTCAATCAAAGTGTTATCTGTAACATACATTCGCAAATCTGCTGGTCGAGTAAGTTTTTCAGAACCTATTGTGATTTTATTTCCTGTAATTTTTTCACAAATAGCCGTCATTTCGAGTAATGAAGCACTATTTTCCAGTCCACCACCCACATTAAAAATCTTACCTGTAAACTTTTCAATTTGGTGAATTTGCAAATCAATTAGTTCAATCAAATCATCTACGTGTAAAATATCACGAACTTGTTTGCCTGTGCCACCATAACCAATGTATTTTAGCGATTGATTCCAATAGTGCTTTGCCATCCAAAGGGTAACAACACCCTGATCTGTTTTACCCATTTGTCTGGGACCTGCAATCACCCCAAATCTTGTAATTGCTGCTTGTAATCCGTAAAAAGCAGCATATTCCTGAATAAATAATTCCGAAGCTAACTTTGTTGTGCCATAAAACGATCGTGCACCTTCTAGACTTAATTTTTCAGAAATTCCTTGGTTGGAAATCCCTTCGCTTTCTTGATTTTCAGCAAAAGAAAATCGGGTTTCTTCCTCAATAAAGTTAGCCTTTTCAATAGTTTCTATAGGATAAACTCTACTGGTAGATAGAAAAATAAGTTTGGCTTTATGTTTCAAACAAGCATTAAAACAATTAATTGAGCCGTATAAATTATTATTGATTACATAGGTTGGGTCCGAATCTAATCCTGCAGTAACTGAGGGTTCTGCCGATGCTTCCACCAAAACATCAAATGCTCCCAAAGCTAAAATATCTTCATTGTTTCGAATATCTCCATGAATAAATTCAATGTCCGATTTTTGAAAATCTTTTAAATTTAGCTCTGAACCCCTTCGTTTCAAATTATCAAATGCTACAATTTTATAGTTAGGGTATTTGCTTTTTAATTGAATGCACAATGAAGAACCAACAAAACCTGCACCACCAGTGACAACTATTTTCATTCTTTTTCTATTTCATTTAAACTCGTTTCCCAATACTTTACCCCTCCCGAAATTTCGGGACCAAACGTATTCTTAATTTTGCTTTTATCCAATACACTATACCCCGGTCGTTTTGCCGGTGTGGGAAAACTAGTGGTTGGAATAGGTTCTAAATTGATTTTGATGTTGTTGAATTCGAAGATCTTTTTAGCGAAAAAATACCAACTGCATTGACCTTCGTTGGAGAAATTGTAGATGCCGAAAAGGTTGGAAGATGGAAGATGGAAGATGGAAGTGCAAATCTTCACCAACACTTCTGCCAAATCTACTGCATTTGTTGGGGTACCAATTTGATCGTTTACGACTGATATTTTATCCCTTTCAGCAGCCAAACGCAACATGGTTTTCATAAAATTGTTTCCAAATTGCGAATACACCCAAGAAGTTCGGATGATGAAATGTTTGTGCCAGATTTCCTGAATAGCTTGCTCTCCGTCCAATTTGGTTTGTCCGTAAACTCCTTCTGGATTGGGGATATCTTCTTCGGTATAAGGTGTCTTTTTCGTACCATCAAACACAAAATCGGTGGAAATATGGAGTAAAATAGTGTCAAATTCTTTGCAAACGGTAGCTAAATTTTTCGCTCCAACCACATTGATTAAATAGGCTTTTTCCGGTTCGCTTTCCGCTTTATCAACGGCAGTGTAAGCTGCTGCATTGATACAAAAATTTGGTTTAATTTGTTTAAATAATTGTTTAACGTTGTTCAAATTGGTTATGTCCAACGTGCTTGAATCACAAAAAACAAACTGAATATCAGGATAATTGGGTGCAATAAATTGCAAACTTTGGCCTAATTGTCCGCCCGCTCCTGTAACTAAAACTACCATGCTTTCTTGGCGTTTGCTAAGGTGGGTAATTGGGTATCTTTTTCGGAAATGATTAGTTGATCTAGATCGAAATTCCAGTCGATTCCAATGGAATCATCGTTAAAAATAATTCCACCTTCCGATTCTTTGTTGTAAAAATTATCGCATTTATAAAAAAAAGTGGCTGTTTCACTCAAAACCAAAAAACCATGAGCAAAACCTCTGGGAACAAAAAACTGCTTTTGGTTTTCAGCTGATAAAACCACTGCTTCATATTGCCCAAAGGTTTTAGAACCCGGTCGTATATCAACAGCCACATCTAAAACTGCTCCTTGAATCACACGAACCAACTTTGCCTGAGCAAACTCACCCGTTTGGTAGTGTAAACCTCTTAAAACGCCTTGCGATGAAAACGATTGATTATCTTGAACAAAATGTACGGATTGTTCCAAGGCATTTTGAAAAGTACGTTCGTTAAAACTTTCCATAAAATAGCCTCGCTCGTCACGAATGACGTTCGGTTCTAAAATAAAACAACCTTGTAATTTTGTTTCTATAAATTTCATATAAGCCCCTTAACCCCCAGCGGAGGAAAAATGCGAGGTGACATTTGTTTTTTATTAATACTATTTAAAATCATGAAAAGTTCGTTTTCATTCCTTTCCCCCTTTGGGGGTTAGGGGGCTATTAAACTCATTAAATGAATGCCGTAGCCACTTTTTAGTAATGGTTCTGCAATTTTCTTCAATTGATTGGCATCGATGAAACCCATTCGGTAAGAGGCTTCTTCGATGGCTCCAATTTTTAAACCTTGACGCTCTTCAATTACCTGAACAAATTGTCCGGCTTGCATTAGCGATTGAAAAGTACCCGTGTCTAACCAAGCCGTTCCTCTGTCGAGTATGCTCACTTGAAGATTTCCTCGATTTAAATATTCTTTGTTTACATCGGTTATTTCCAATTCACCTCGATGACTGGGTTTGATGTTTGCTGCTATTTCCAGTACGGAATTATCATAAAAATAAATTCCGGGAACGGCATAATTTGATTTAGGTTTTTCCGGTTTTTCTTCAATCGAAAGTACTTTGCCGTTTGCATCAAAATCAACAACTCCATACCGTTCCGGATCCAAAACGTGATAGGCGTAAATAATTCCGCCATCTGGATCATTGTTTTTTTGAAGTAATTCAGCTAAACCGGTTCCGTAGAAAATATTATCGCCAAGAATTAAAGCTACTTTATCGTTTCCAACAAATTTATTTCCTATGATAAAAGCCTCTGCTAAACCATTGGGATGTTCTTGCACGGCATATTCAAAACGACAACCTAACTTACTTCCATCGCCTAAAAGTTGACGAAACAACGGTAGATCATGAGGTGTTGAAATAATCAAAATTTCATTAATCCCCGCCCACATTAAGGTTGATAACGGATAATAAATCATCGGTTTGTCGTAAATAGGCATTAATTGTTTGCTAACCGCTAATGTTAACGGGTGTAATCTTGTCCCGGATCCTCCGGCTAAAATAATTCCTTTCATTAAATTTGTATTAATTCCTTTAATTCTTAGCCAATTGATTCTTATAAAATCTTATAAATCCTTTGACTGTCATGAATAAAATCAAAAACAAAAACGGAATCAAAAACTTCATTTTTCCATTTGTCCCTTTGGTATCTTTACTATTTAGAATTACACTATTGTCTTTTACAACTTTATCTAAACTTATTAAATCAATTCGTAACAAACCTTGTTCTCTCACTAAATTGTCTTTGGTTTTAATGACTTCATTAAGTTGTGTATTCTCATTATAATAAACCAATTTATCGCTTTTTGAAGACCCGCTAGCGGTCTTTTTAAACTGATTCATTAAAGCATCTATTTGATTTATTATTGAATCATTAGCCCTCATTTTAAGCTGAATATTATTCAAATATTCTTTTTGTAATGCTTTATAATATTGACTGTCATTTAAATAATTAAGAATAGGATTTACTGTTTTTTCTTCAGAAGAAATTTTAGAAGTGGAGAATGAAACCACATGAAAAGGATAATTTTTACTAGTTAATTTATTTTCTACAATTTTATCAATATTGCCGTCTTCAGCTAATAGTTTGATTAAATCAAAATTTTCCGTTTTATTGCTTATAAATTTGTAGACATCAATTATTGGTATAACAGAAATTTTTCCAAACTTTTTTGAGTCTTTTATTCCAATTTCTTTTAAAAAAGTGGTGTCATTTTCATTAATTTTTGATTGTAACAAATCTATTTTGGCATATACATAATCTGTACTACCAAAATTTGGTGAGATGATAATTTGATGATCATAACTTGCTACTTTTTTATCTAAATAAAAACCTAATGCAGCTCCAACAATAAAAAGAACGACCAACAAAATGAAATTTCTTTTTACAAAAAGAATTCCTCTAAAAATCCAGACTAAAAAATTTTGATAGGTTTGTCCTATTTTTTTAGATACTTGTCCTAAATCAATTTCCTGGTTATCTGAATAGTTTACGCTCATAATTTTTATTTTGAATTAAAAATTTGTTCTAGTATTTTAATCGTAATTAAATAGGTTGGTTTTACACCGGTTGTGCCTAATCCTCCTGATGCTAATGTGCTACCTGTTTCTAAGGGATTATCTGATGCATAATACGCATAACGCACTTTTACTTCTTGTGGTATGCTTTTTCTAATCTTGGACGCTGATTGAATTGCTTTTTGATAATAAGCTCCTTCCATTTCAAGACCAATAACACCCCAAGTTGATTCATGGAAAAATTTCAATAAATCTTTATTTTGTAGCGATGTTCCTAATACGGTCACCATAGGTCCCGCAAAAACGGGAATATCATTTCCATTAAACATAGAAACAGTCAATTCATTTTCAAAAGGATAATTATCACCCGTACCTTCGTTGATATGTGCCGATGGAATCATAATATCACCTTTTCCTCCTTGTAAAATTCCGGCTTTACCCATTATGGAAACTGATTCAACATTTAAAAAGGTTACTTTGCTTTTTCCTTCTTTGTATGGTTTTAATAATTCGTCTATGGTTTCATAAGCTTGTTCTCCAAAAGCATAGTCCATTACAATTAAAACCGGTTTTTGGTCTCCTGCTTTAGCTTTTGAAAAAGAAGTTTTTGAAAAATCTATTTTAGCTGTATCAAAAATTTGTACATCTATATTTGTTCCGGATTCGTCTAAAACTGATATCACTCCTGATTTTAAAGCCACTTCTTCAACTTTATTTCTCAAATCATTGGCTCCGGATTTACTTAATTCTTCATAAATATAGAAATCCGGTTTATCCTTGAATTTTGTTTTTAACACATTCGTTGCAAAAATGGAGTTCATCACACTATGCATATTGGCACTAATGATATGAATAGGTCTTCCTAATAAATCATTTTTCTTTAAAACATCCTTAATTTGAGTGGCCCAAATTTCTCCATGAATATGATGTCCTAATCGTTCTCTTAAAATTGGACTGAATGTAATCGTTCGTTTATTGTTTTCAACAATTTCTTCTATCGCTAATTTTCCCAACCAATAGATGATGTGTAAAAAACGATCTGGTTTTTCAGTAGTTCCAAATGAATCATAAATGGCTAATACCTCTGAAAAGCTTCTTCCTAACACATTCGATGCGTGAGATATTGCCTTTTCTTTATCAATTTGTGATAATTTTTTGGGTTGCAAAACATACTGTTCCACTTTTTGCCAATCTCGTGTTACTTCGTGTTGATTTTCATCTAATAATACACGATCTTTAATTTTATGTGATTCGATGAAAATAAAAGTCAAATGCGTTAGAATATCATAAATATCAGAGCGTCCGCGTGTGATTTCAACGTTCATCTGCTCTTCGTCAATTCGGTAACAATTTCTTCTTCGTTTAGGGGGAACAATTGCAGTAAAATGCGATTTAGAATACCCTTCGTCGGAAGTTAAATTGATGTAACGGCATTCTTCAATTCCAACCGGAAGGCGTTCGATAACGTATAATAATCCATTTAATTCTACTTTTTCTTCAGCAATGGACCCATAAATTTCAGGACGTAATTGTAATAAAGCTTCCCGTAAAGTTTCTCCTGAAATTCCCATCGGTTTATAAAAGCCACGATTAAACAAGTGACGCATCGTGATATATAATCGTTCAATGGCTGAAGATGATTCTTGAGCTCGGGAACGGGAAATGTTTTTTATTTCTTTCATTTATAAGGTATTAAGTATTTCAAATTGCAAATAAAAATCAATTTGTATACTTTTATTTTTTGCAAATTTAGGTTTTTTTATTTTGGTTGAGTGCATCTGCTATTTTTCTATCATTACTTAGTCTTGGAAGCTTATTTTGACCTCCTAATTTACCCATGGTTTTCATATAATTCTGAAATCCGTTTTTGTTCACTTTTGTAACAACTAAGCTACGTAAAACCTTACCTACAATCAAATCATCATAATATACATTTTGTTTCCGCATGGCGATATCAATTTTCAATGCAAAAGCATCCATATCTTCCGGCTCTCCCGAAGCTTCGGGGTCAAATTCAATTAACCATTCATGAAAAGGCAAGCCCTCTTTAGGAGTAATTTGAGGGGCAACCGTAAATTCATTTACACGAATTGTTGATCCTTCCATCGCTTCTTTTAAGGCACATTCTACTTCTTTACCAATTACGTGTTCACCAAATGCTGAAATAAAATGTTTAATTCGTCCAGAAACAATTACCCTGTAAGGTTTTAAACAGGTAAACTGAACCGTATCTCCAATATTATAAGCCCAAAGACCCGCGTTAGTGGAAATGATTAAAGCATAATTCACCCCTAATTCTACTTCGCCAATGGTGAGCCTTTTTGGATTTTCAGTAAAAAAATCATCTGGTTTAATAAATTCATAGTAAATTCCTGAATTTAAAAGTAATAACATGCCTATTTCCTTCTGAGAATCTTGGTAAGCGAAAAATCCTTCCGAAGCAGGAAATAATTCAATCGAGTCTACCTTTCTGCCTATTAAGTTTTCAAACTTGGCCCGATAAGGTTCAAAATTGACTCCGCCGTAGATAAAGAGATTAAAGTTTTTAAAAATTTCTCCTACTTTCTTATTTCCTTTTTGTTGTAGTTTTTCAAAATACATCTGCACCCAAGCCGGAATACCTGAAATAACAGTCATGTTTTCATGAAAAGTTTCTTCTACTATTGCATTCACCTTGGTTTCCCAATCTTCGATACAATTGGTTTCCCTGGAAGGCATTCTGTTTTTAAAAAGGTATTTTGGCACATAATGAGCGACAATTCCTGAAAGTCGGCCTAATTTTATTCCGTTTTTTTCTTCTAATATTGGGCTCCCTTGAAGGAAAATCATTTTCCCCTTAACAAAATCTGCTTTACCGGTTTCGTGAATATAACTCAAAATAGCATTTCGGGCTGCCTGAATATGGAACGGGATAGATTCTTTCGTTAGCGGAATATATTTTGCTCCGGAGGTAGTGCCGGAGGTTTTAGCAAAATAAACTGGTTTTCCTTTCCATAAAATATTCTCTTTCCCTTCAACTACTAAATCAACATACGATTTCAATGCCTCATAATCTCTCACCGGAACATATTTGACAAAATCATTATGCGTTTTAATGTCCGTAAAATGGTGATCATTGCCAAACAAAGTTCCTGAAGCTTGTTTAATCAAACTTTTAAAAACCTTTTGCTGTATCTCTTCCGGTTTTGATGCCCATTTTTGGGTATCTTTGTGTGCTTTTCTGGCTAGAAGTTTAGCCGCTAAAACTTTAATTCGCATAATTATTCGAAATCTATAAATTGAGAGGGGTCAATGGTAAAACCGTCTTTCCATAATTCAAAATGCAAGTGAATTCCGGTTGATTCTTTTCCGGTTGACCCGGCAAGTGCAATAACTTCTCCCGTTCTAACCACATCTCCTTGTGTTTTTGTTAATGATGCCGCGTGTTTGTAAACAGATAGTAAACCATATCGATGTTTAATAATTATCACATTTCCTGTGGAGGGTGTCCAATCTGCAAAAACAACACTCCCATTGGCAACTGACTTAATGGGTGTGTCTTTAGCAACTGCAATGTCAACTGCAAAATGCTTATTAACCGAACTGTATTTCTCAGTAATGTGGCCTCTTACCGGTGGAAATAAAACTAAATTTACTTTCGATTGAGCTTTTTCAAAAAGGTTATACTTGTCTTCTAAAGCAACTTGTTCCCTGAGTTTTTTTTCATCCTCTGAAGGACTTAAATCTGCTTTTGAATTCTCCGGATTTTCTTGAGCCAATATAGAGTCTTTATTAAATTTTGCATATTCCAAATCGCCTGTTAAAATCTTTTTAATAGAATTTATGTACATTTCATTTTTCTTCACTTCAATAGCCAAAGAATCTGATTTAACCGTTAAAATAGTAGCATCTTTTTTTAGTTTATTGGAAGCATATCCCGGAATAAATTCACGTAATGGTGTAAACGCAATTATATAAGTTGTGATTGAGATTAACAAAATAGAAGAAATAGTAAGCACAACAAAAACATTCATCAAGTTGAGTTTTAATGAAAAAATCTCTTCGAAGGTTTCCTCATTTAAAATCACCAACCTATTCTTGGTAAACAATTGCTTCTTGAGTCGTTGTCTTTTGAGCCGTTTTTCAGACATAATTCAATTTTAATATACAAATATAGGAATTAAACTGTCTTTAAAAAGTGGTGTTTTTCTTGTTTTAAATAATAAACCATTCACTTTAACTAACTTTTAAGTTAAGAAATACTTGAAATAGAAATAAGTCACGTAATTTTTTTTACATTTGTCCTTTCAAATATGTAAACTATGAATGCATTAGCTATATTTTTAGGAATGATAGGTCCTTGGCAAATAGGATTAATTATCGTTGTTGTTTTATTGCTTTTTGGAGGTAAAAAAATTCCGGAATTAATGAAAGGTTTGGGTAGCGGTATTAAAGAATTTAAAAATGCCGCTAAAGATGATCAACCGGCTGATTCAAAAAAAGAAGAAGAAAAAAAGGAATAATTTTTTAGAAAATTCCAATAAAAAAATTCCAAATTCCAATTAATACGATTGGGATTTGGAATTTTTTATTGAAGTTTGATGACTTCGTTACTGATTTTCTGTTTACAAGTTTCCCAGTTGAACGAACTTTTCATCATTTGAGGTTGTGGTTGTTCATTTGCTTCTTCAAAATAAGAAAGACTTTTTACAACCATAAATTCTGACCCGTCAAAATATTTTTGCGAATAAAAATCTACCATTTCTTTCAGGGAAAATTCATCTAATAAATAGTACAAATCAATAAAATCCTTTTTTGAGCCCCTTCCGGCAATAGCGTTTAATTTCATGGCTGCAATATCCTTCTTGGATACCATTCGAATTCCTTCAATTTCAATGGGCTCATCTAAAAGTTTGTACTGATAATTAACAAAATCTACTTTAATTCCTGACACATCCGTTATTAAAATGTTTTTTGAACTTTTTGAAACTTCTGTCTTCCCAAAATCAATCAAAATTGATATAAATAAATCCGAATCGATGTTTTGATTACCAAATAAATCAATATCAATTGAATTTCTATGACCTATTTGCAAGGATAAAGATGTGCCACCGACAAGATAAAAATTAGAGAATTCTTCAACTTTCATGAGTTTTCTTAAGAGTTCCATAAGTTCGGGAACAACTGTCTGTGTTTGTAGCATCTAAATTCGGTTTTGTCTATTTGAAAAATTGTTGAAACAAATGAAAGTGTGACGGCATCTAAAGACCTTGCGTTTAAAGCGGCTTTCTTTATGGCTTCCATTCCATAAAATTCTTTGATTAATTTCCAATCCTTCATTTTTCCGTATTCTAAAACTCTTTGGATAAAAAAGTTTTTGTGTTGATTGAAATCAAATCCATCCAAATCAACATCCCAAAAAAGATGTTGCGAAAAATCGGCTATAGTAATGGGTTTGTTCATAGTAACAAAGTTAATTGTTTTTATAACACCATCGTCAACTGAATTCTTTTTCTAACCTCATCCACCTCAACCACTTTTACTTGCACGTGTTGATGCAATTTCACGACTTCATTCATGTTGGAAAAACATTTAATTTCATCATATAAACCTAAAACAACTTTTCAAGTTCTTCAATCATTGCTGGACGACGAGGATATTTGGCCTTCAACTTTTGAGCTACTGCAAGAATTTTTTCTTTAGATTCAGGTAAATCATTTATTATAAATTGCATCTTTTGGGCTAAGTATTTATATTGGCTTCTTCCCTCAGAACGCTCTCCTTGCTTTTCGAATAAAGGAACAAGTAGTTCTATTATTTCAATAGAATATTGATTTTTTAGATTAGAGAAATAGGTTAATATATTGTCGAGATTTTGTTCTTTCTGAACGAGTTCAAAAAGTCGGTCAAGATAATTTTCTTGAACATAAATGGGTGCTAAATTATATAATAAAGTAGAATTAAGTCTTCTAAAATCATACAACACATATTTTTTACTTGCTTGATTGACTTTATCAATAATTGCATCTATTTCTTTTTCAATTATTTCTTTCCATTCTTCTGTTGAAAAAGTGTTTTTCCATTGATTATAATAAGGCAAACTCAATCCATTATATAATGCAAATTTCTTAGAAAAAAAGCGTATTAATACAATATCATTTTCTAAAACAGCAATCCTCAATAACTCTCTTTCCCATTGAGCTACTGTTCCGGAATGGTTCTTTTTTTCTGCAATTTTTATACCTTCTGCTAAAAGTATTTTTGCCTGTCCATATTCTTTTTGTTCAATAAGCCTATTTATTTCTATCGTTCTAATCTCAGATACTTCTAAATTTTGTTGAACAAGTTGTTGCACTTGTTCTTCTTGACCTAGTTCCTTTAGAAAAAGTATTTTCTGCTGAATAAAAAACTTCTTGTCATAATCATTATTCTTAGATCGCTCAATTTTATCATTAATAAACTCCATAAAATCATTTGTTTTATGAATAGCTATCGAAATATCAGCATATTGAGCGGTTAGGTTATATCCAAAATTACCATAATTGAAATAAATAGAATTTTGAAGTTCCTCTTTTATAAATTTAGCTATTTGTTCTTTAAATTCTATGGAAACATTAACCCTAGTTAATTCAGACAAACTATCTATAGCTTGATCTGCACATTCGGCAACATACCCATTACTATCGTCGCAATAATCAAAAACAGGACATATTTCTCGAATTAGAACTTTACACAAAACAAAAGCATCACGATAATTTTTTTTGCTAAAAAATTGATCCGAACTATCAACGTATTTTTGTAATTCCTTGCCTAGTTTATTAGAAGCATGATAATCAATAAACCCTCTTGAAGTATGGCTTCGGATAGTTTTTTTTATTAATACTGAATATTTTTTTTCTACATTAAACGATGGATTTTTTTCAGCAAAATACAACTCAAATTCATCTTTAAAATTTTTATTGATTACGGAATAGTGCTTTATAAAGTCTTGATGTTCTTGCAAAGTAATCATTTGAAGCATTTTATCAAAAGTTACTTTCTTGCTATTTGTTGTTTTTTGTGATGTTATATTGATGGTTTTTTGCTCGATAATAGCATACAAAACAGCCACAACATGTTTACAAATTGCTCCGTAATCATAGGGACAATTACATTCATGTTTTTTTATTTCGCCTTTACTTCCTAATTGGATTTCGATTTGATAATCATCTGTTCCAATAACATCTGCCGCCCAAATATTTTTTTTTATTTCTTCTATAAATTCAACATTCCCATCTTGAAAATACTCTTTTCCTATTTGTTGTATTTTTGAATCTATTTGGCTTTCAAAATCTTTTAAAGTCATTTTTTTATTTTTTCCTATTTAATAAACTCTTACAACACCATCGTCAACTGAATACGTTTCCTCACTTCATCCACTTCAACCACTTTTACTTGCACATGTTGATGCAATTTCACCACTTCATTATTTTCATGAAAAAATTTAAAATAGTGTAGTATTAAATATTACTTCTAATTTTTTGAATCAAAGCTGAAATAAAAGCAAAGTATTGATCCTTTTCAGAAAACATTTTTTCAAAATCATTAAATTTTTGTTTGTCAAAATTTTCCCCAATTAAATCCTTCAAAAAAAATAGAATTTTTTTTAATTCAATAGTTCTATTTTCAACCAAATCCTCTCTTTTTAAACCCAATATCTTGATAGTAGTTTCTGCTCTTTGATTAACCGGGAAAAGTAGAAAAGTTTGAGTTAAATCATCATATTCAAATTTAAAAAAATCTTGAGGATTCTCATCAACTGGATGAATAAAAGGTCCATCTTCATTTTCCAAAGGAAATTTATCTCCTTTATTGGCTTTTCCATTACAAATAGAACATGATAATAAAAAATTATTCCATTCAAAACATAGTTCAGGATACTTAGATTTAGGCTTGAAGTGTTCAATCTGACCGTAATCAACATGTGTGATACGACTTTCGCAAAAAGCACATTTTTTATTAAACATCTTCTTTAAAGCCGATTTTACGTCTTTATGATTATAGCGTTTTTCAGCTGTGCCTATTGCTCTTTTGTTTGCTAATGTATTTGATTGATTATAAACTTCTTTTGCTAATAAATACTGTTCAGTCCAATTTAAAGAATTCTGAACTAAAACATTTGGCTTTGCTGTTCTAGTTACTTTTATCATTTTAAATATTTTTCTGCAAACTTCTTTAGTTTAATATCTAATTCTGTTTCCTCCTTTTTTTGTCCATAAACTTCCTGAACCAAAGGAGATAGTGATTCTAATTTTTCTAAATCAGATTTAGCTAGGTTTTTCTTGCCTTTTAATTTGATATAATCATCAACAGCCTTTTGAGTTTCTTTAGATCTTGGGCTTTCTACTTCAAATAAATCAGAAGTTAAAATTTGGTCAATTCTCCAACCTTTAACACTCTCCGGATTATTATCAATAACAACTTTATCTCCTTCTTTTCTACAAACTACAATGTTTGCATTTCTATCCTGAGCTGCTTGAACAATTAATGGACTGTGAGCAGTAACAATAAACTGTGCTTTTGGAAAATGATGAGATAATTTATTAATAACTGTTCGTTGCCATTTAGGGTGTAAATGCAAATCTATTTCATCAATCAAAATAATTACAGGTTGTTCTAATGGGTTGTCTTTTTCTGGATATTCTTCCATCATTTTTGATGCTATATCTACTAATAAAGCTGTTATGGTTTGATAACCAAAGCTTAAATCTCTTAGATTAATCCAATCTTTAGTATTAATTTTAACTTCTAATGAAGATTTATCATTTAAATTTTTGACTTCTTTTATTCTTAAATCAAAAACATCAGGAAGAAAATCGATTAAAATATTTTTAATAATTTCTAATTGATTTACTAATTGATTTTTAATTTCAATATCGGAGGTTTGAACAGCTAAATACTTTTGCAAATACCATTCTTCTACGTTTATTAATTCAACACTTTCATCAAATAGAGATGAAAGTTTATCTTGATTAAAGGAGTTACTTGAAAAACTTGGGTTTTTACTCATCCGTCTAGAAGCACCATAAGAAAAAAGTAATAAGTTATTCAAATCTGCGTCAAAAGTCAATTCTTTTACATTAGATCCGTCCTTATCAGAGTTAATTGATATAAAATAATCTTTTTTATTTGTATCATTATTTAATCTGTAACGAACAAAACTCTTACTATTATAAATTCCATTAGGATTAGTTATAATAGTTAAAGGTTGCTTTTGGCTATAAAATTTTTGATTGTTCTTAAACTCATTGAATATAAATGAATTTGCAATCACTTTCAATAATGTTGTTTTACCTGATCCATTATCTCCAAGTATAATTGTCCAAGGTGAATACTTCCCCTTACTATCAGACAAATCTAACTTTTGAGCCTCCTTGAAACAACCTACGCTTCCCAAATCTAACGAAATGAAATACAGTTGACTTTCTCTATTTAAATTTTTAATTTCCATTATTATAACTCTATTTAACAAAAATACGAAAATTATATTACCATCGTCAACTGAATCCTTTTCCTCACTTCATCCACCTCAACTACTTTTACTTGCACATGTTGATGCAACTTCACGACTTCATTCACATCCGAAACAAATCCGGCTTTCAATTGTGAAATATGAACCAAGCCGCTTTCTTTTAATCCAATATCTACAAAACAACCAAAAGCAGTAATGTTGTTGACAATTCCAGGCAAAATCATGCCCGTTCTTAAATCGGACATTTTTTTGACATTTGGGTCAAATTCAAAAACCTTTGCTGATTTTCTTGGGTCTAATCCGGGTTTTTCGAGTTCTTTTAAAATGTCTTTGATTCCTAAAATTCCGATGGTTTCATTGGTGTAATTTTCAGATTTTATCAAAGCAATTTTCTCTTTATTTCCAATTAAATCAGTTAACGAAATTTTCAACTCTTTCGCCATTTTTTCAACAATAGCATAGGCTTCCGGATGAACAGCTGAATTGTCTAATGGATTTTTTCCGTTTTGTATGCGAATAAATGCGGCTGCTTGTTGATAGGCTTTTTCGCCTAAACGGGGGACTTTTTTCAATTGCTTTCGATCTTCGAATGGACCGTTTTCTTGCCGGTAAGCAACAATATTTTCAGCCATTTTTTCACCAATGCCCGAAACATAACTCAATAAGGATTTACTAGCGGTATTTAAATTTACTCCCACAGAATTTACACATCGAACCACCACTGAGTCCAACTCTTCTTTCAACTTCGTTTGATCTACATCGTGCTGGTATTGTCCGACACCGATGGATTTTGCATCAATTTTTACCAACTCCGACAACGGATCGGAAAGTCGTCTTCCGATGGAAACCGAGCCCCGAACCGTCACATCATAATTTGGAAATTCATCTCGAGCAATTTTTGATGCGGAATAAACGGATGCACCGGCTTCTGAAACTACAAATACTTGAACTGGTTTGTCGAAGGCAATTTTTTTAAGGAAAATTTCTGTTTCACGACTGGCTGTTCCGTTTCCAATAGATATCGCTTCAATATTGTATGCATTAACCATCGAACGGATTTTTTTCATTGCCATCGCATGTTCATTTTGTGGTGGATGCGGATAAATCGTTTCATTGTATAACAAATCCCCTTTCTCATCCAAACAAACCACTTTGCAACCCGAACGATAACCTGGATCAATAGCCAAAATTCGCTTTTCTCCCAAAGGAGGAGCAAGCAATAACTGACTTAAATTTTGAGCAAAAACATCAATCGCTTTCGCGTCGGCTTTCATTTTAAATTCTTGTAGTGTTTCATTGGAAATAGCAGGTTCTAACAATCGCTTGTAACTGTCTTTGATGGCTAGTTTTAGTTGATGTGCCGTTTCTTTATTGTTTTTAATAGTATTATTTTCAATGAATTCCAGAGCTTCTGCTCCCGAACCTTCGGGATCAATTTCGACATTCATTTTTACAAAACCTTCGGCTTCTGCACGAAGCATCGCCAGCAGCCGGTGCGAAGGTGCTTTAGAAAGTGGTTCCGCCCAATCAAAATATTGATTGAATTTTTGAGCATTTTCATCATCTTTTTTGCTTTTCACCACTTTCGTTGAAACAATGGCTTTTCGTTGAAACAAACGACGCAGATTTTTACGCATAAAACTATTTTCATTGATCCATTCGGCAATGATGTCGCGAGCTCCTTGCAAGGCTTCGTCTTCATTGGCTACTTTGTCATTCAAATACTTAGAAGCAATAAACTCGATATCATCACTATTTTGAGCCATGATGATTTTAGCCAACGGCTCTAATCCTTTTTCGCGAGCGGTATCGGCTTTGGTTTTTTTCTTCTTTTTATAGGGTAAATAATAATCTTCTATTTCCTGTAAGTCGAAACTGATTTCAATTTTTGCTTTTAATTCCGTTGTCAATTGTCCTTGCTCGTCAATCGATTTTAAAATCGATTCTTTTCGTTTGACAATCTCTTCAAATTGTTTATTGAGTTTAAATATTTGTTCAATTTGCACTTCATCTAAATTGCCGGTTTGGTCTTTGCGATAACGGGAAATAAAGGGAATGGTGCAGTCTTCGGAAAGCAAATTTATGGTGTTTTCAATTCCTTTAACGGGTACATTGAGTTGGTTTTGTATAAACTGTATGTTGGTCATTACGATATAAATTCTAAGTGATTTTTTTGTTGAAATTTTATCATGTAAATGCAAAAAAAATGAAAAATCCATCAATTAACTGACTGAATTTAGCTAATCTGAGTCATTAGACTGACTAAATTAACATAAAATCAATCCTGTACAATAAAATCTTTTGGATCCACTTTTTGAAATTCCGGTTGAATATTCACGTGGTTGATATTGAATTTTTCATAAAGTACTTCTTCAATTTCATGTAATAAATCGTTGAATTCACTCATTTTAATGTCAGCAGCACAATCTAAATGAGCTTCCAAATGCAATTCTTCTTCATTCAAATGCCAAACATGAATGTGGTGTAACTTCCCTACTCCTTTAATTTGATGAACTTCGCGAACAATGTCTTTAATGTCAATGTATTCAGGCGTAAACAGCATTAGCATTTTGGTAGATTTTAAAAACAAATCAATACCTACCACAATTAAGTAAATAGCAATGAGCATCGTTAATACACTATCTACCCAATAAATTTGGTAATACTTCATCAATATTCCTCCGGTTAAAACAGCAACAGATGCCATCATATCTGTAAACAAATGCAAATAAGCCGATTTCATATTTAAATTGTGAGCGGCATCTTTACGAAGTAATAAAACAGAAAAACCATTAACTGCAATTCCTAAAAGAGCCAACCAAATTACTAAGTTAGAATCTATAGGCTCTGGCTTCATGATTTTGATCATGGCATGGTAGATCAATATAAACGCAACGACAATCAAAGTGGATGCATTTATAAACGCAGCAATCAATTCGGCTCTTTTGAATCCGAAGGTCTGATTAACGGATGCTTTACGACGAGATAATTTGTGAGCTACTAAACTAAATATAAGTGATAATACATCCGAAAAATTGTGCAACGCATCTGATATCAATGCCAAACTTCCCGATACAATTCCACCAATCACCTGAGCAATTGTAATAAGGGTGTTGAGTAAAATGGAATAAATTAAATTATTTCCTTTTACGTTGTGTTTGTGAATTCTAGGGTTGGTGGACATTTGGTTTTATTTTTTTTTAACCATTAAGGAAATGAGGTTCAATAAGGAAAAAATTTTATTTGAAAAATTAATGCTTAAAAAAATATTCTAATAAAATAATCAGTAAGTAAATTAAAAATATTCCAAAAAGAGGAATATAAAATTTAAAATCTCTTTTTTCTTTCCTTATAAAACTTGCTATTAAAAATACAATTACTCCAATAAAAAAAATAATGTTTAAAATATTTATAATCAAATAATTAAATGATTTTCCTCCACTATAATTATCCACATATAAATTAGTGTAGTAAACTGTTGTAAAAAACAGAATAACATTTATAATAAAAAAATAAACAAAAAATCTAAAGGCCCAATTTTTATAAATTATACCATTCATTAGTTTTAAAGTAATAATATTTTAAACCCCTAAGAAAAATTAAGAACATAATTTAATGAACCTTAATTCCTTAATGGTTTAAATCGTTATGAACAACTTATTTTATTCACTCGATTCTGATGCCTTCCTCCCTCAAATTCTGTTTTCAAAAAAGTATCCACCATTTCCACTGCTTGCGGAATGGAAGTAAATCGTGCCGGAATACTGATAATATTAGCATCATTATGTAATTTTGCTAAACCTGCTAGTTCTTTGGTCCAACATAAAGCAGCTCTGATACCTTGGTGTTTGTTAACCGTCATGGCAATGCCGTTTCCACTGCCGCATATTACAATTCCCAAATCTGCCTTTCCTGTTTCCACATCCGTTGCAACGGGATGTCCAAAATCAGGGTAATCGACACTGTCTTCCATATCTGTTCCGTGATTAAATACTTGGTGACCATTTTTCTCTAAAAATGCTACAATTGCTTTTTTGTAATCCGGACCTGCATGGTCGTTTCCAATGGATATTTTCATACTATCGTTAAGTTGTTATTTTTATCTTTACAAAAATAATCAAATTCAATGAGCTCGGTATGAAATTTAACGGACAGATTTGCTCCTTTGATGACAAAGCTTTGTATTGGGAATTACATATCCCAATCCCGGAGTCCGTTTTTCAACAATTACATACTGAAGCTAAAGACAAACGTTTTATTTGCACGTTAAAAAACGAGTATTCTTTTCATTGTGCGATGCTTCCAAAAGTGACTTTTCATTACATTTTATTGAATAGAGAAGTCTGTAAAAAACTGAATTTACTTTTAAACGACGAAATTGAAGTAGTATTAGTGAAAGACGAAAGTAAATACGGAATGCCCCTTTCCGAGGAAATGCAAGAAGTTTTTTTCAGCGACCCCGAAGGAAGTGAACTCTTTCATCAACTCACACCCGGAAAACAACGAACGCTAATTCATGTGGTAAACAAATACAAAAGTTCACACCTACGGATTGAAAAAACGTTTGTTATTTTGGATCATTTGAAAAACAGAAAAGGCGTTTTGGATTTTAAGGGATTGAATGAGGATTTTAAGAATTTTAAGAATAGATTTTAAAGATGCAGCTGATTCCTGTTTTATAAGTAAATTAATAATCAACGAATCAGCGGCAAAAAAACAGCAATGAAAAAATACAACTACATCATCCTCGGTTCCGGTTTATCAGGTTTGCTCACCGCTTATAGGATGGCGAATGATTCTTGGTTTGATGACAAATCAATTCTTCTCATTGATAAAGAAATCAAAAATCAAAACGACCGAACTTGGTGTTTTTGGGAAAAACCCTATGGTGAATTCGACTCCATCCTATCCAAAACTTGGGAAAAAGCATTCGTAGGAAATAAAGATTTTCAACAATCGTTTGATATGCATCCGTATTTGTACAAAATGATTCGAAGTAGTGATTTTTACAAACTGGCATTCGACACTATTTCATCAAAATCTAATTTTACTTTTGAAAAAGATAAAATTTTAAGTTGGAAAACAATTGAAAATTCAGTTGAAGTTCTAGGAAAAAATCAAACGTACTCTTGTAATTTACTATTGAACAGTTTTTTCGATGTTAATACAATTCTCAATCAAACCAAGTATCCGTATTTAAAACAACATTTCATCGGCTGGTTTATCAAAACAAAAGAAGAAATTTTTGATGATTCAGAAGTGAAATTCATGGATTTTACGATTGTACAAAACGGAAATACCCGCTTTATGTATGTTCTGCCAACTTCAAAAAAAGAAGCCTTGTTTGAATATACGCTGTTTTCTGAAGATTTATTGGAAAAAAAAGAATACGAAAAAGCCATAGAACAGTATCTTCTAAATCGGGGAATCACCGATTATGAAATTGTAGAAAAAGAAGCCGGAAATATACCAATGACGTGTTTTGCTTTTCACAAACAAAATTCTGAACGTATTTTATTTATCGGAACAGCTGGTGGTTGGACAAAAGCTAGTACAGGTTTTACTTTTTTCAACAGTACAAAACAATCTGAAAAATTGGTTGATTTTCTAAAAACTAGTCAAAACTTAACCAAATTCCATCAAAAAAACCGCTATTGGTTCTATGACTTAATTTTGTTGGAAGTTTTACACCAAAATAACGAATTAGGTGCTCAACTTTTTGGAACACTTTTTGAAAAAAATTCAGTGCAAGAAATCTTCACATTTTTAAATGAAGAAGGCACTCTATTTTCTGATTTAAAAGTAATGATGTCCTTGCCGAAATGGCTATTTATTAAAGCAACTTTTCGGGCAGTATGGAAATTAAAAGGATAAAAAGAGCCGCTGATTCGCTGATTTTTAAATTTTACAATATAAAATCAGCGAATCAGCGGCAAAAAAAAAAATTACTAAATAACTGATAATCTTATCTTTATCATAAAATAAACATTAAATAGTTCTTTTGTTAACAGTATTTCATAATTGCTTGATACTGAGGTAACATTAAATTAACATACTGTGTTGATAAATTAAGATAGAATTTTAGAACTTTTTTGAGGAAGTAAAGAAAATTTTTCTAATGAAAAAAAGGAATGAAAAAATCAAGATTAGTTATGATTTTTTACTTTAAAATTATCAACTTTTTAAACTCAGTTTTCAACATATTTTAACAATAAAGTTATGAATAAAATGAAGTAAGAATTGCATGTTAACAACGGTTAATAAAAACAAAAAAAATCTTCATTTTAAGGATTTTAACCTTTTTAAAGCCTGTTAATAAGTCTGTATAACTTACAACAACTTTTAATGTAAAGTATAATGTATAAAGTTATTGTACAAATGAACACGCTATAATAAGTATCATAAATTTTAAATTAATTTAATTTTTATTTTTATTGTATTTAATAAATGTTGAAAACTATGTGAGTTTTAGATGGAAGAAGTTTCAAGTTTAAGGTTTCAAGTCTTGAAGGATTTATTTTTTCTATTTCTTAAATCTGTGTTCTTTCAAATTTAGAATTTAGAAATTAGAAAGGATATTTCTATGTTTTCCTTGCTTTCTGTGAGAAACATCTATTCCACAACCCGCAAATGACTATCTAAATTATCAATAATCTCTTTTACAAAAGCAGCATCTTCCGCATGTACTTTCAATTTAATACCGCCATATGCAATACTGGCAAACGGATCTATGGAAACAATGGTTTCATTTTCAAAAAAGTATTGAATTCCTTCGTTTTCTAAAATAGATTTTAAAACAGCAATTTCTGTGGGTAAATTAAAAATTGCAACGGTTATAAATTCTTTCATCTTTAAAATTTTAATAAAGATACAAAAGTTATATTTTCAATAAATCTCTAATTCAAATTCTATTTTCTCCTATCTTATTCGTAATTTTCAACTTTATTAGAAAAGAATTATGAGTAAGAAACCAAAAAAATTAGCAAACAAGAATAAAGATTTTACAACACAGATATTTAAAATTCTGTCTAAAGAGACCAGTAAGTCATTCAATTATAAACAAATAGCAGCAATTTTAGAACTTAGTGATACTAAAAGCAGAAATGAAATTATTAGAGATTTAAAAATATTAAAATCTCAAGATAAGATTCATGAAGTTGAAGTTGGTAAATATCAAATGGTTTCAAAATCTGAATATTACGAAGGAACTATTGATATGACTTCCCGTAAAACCGGTTATTTTGTTTGCGATGAATTGGACGAGGATGTATTTGTGCCTTTTATTAATTTAAATCATGCATTGGATAATGATAAAGTAAAGGCGTATATCTACAATCGTAGAAGTTCTCGCAGACCTGAAGCAGAAGTTTTAGAGATTTTAGAACGTGCCAAAACGGAGTTTGTGGGTGTGATTGATGTACAAAAGAATTTTGCTTTTGTTACAACAGCCAATGCAAAAATGTATACCGATATTTTTATTCCTAAAAATAAAATGGGAGACGCTGAACACGGAGATGTAGTGTTAGTGAAAATGGAAGATTGGCCAACAAAAGCGGATAGTCCGTTTGGATCAGTGATTAAAGTTTTAGGAAAACCAGGTGAACACAATACAGAAATACACGCTATTTTGGCAGAATATGGTTTACCTTATGATTTTCCTATTGAAGTAGAAGCGTATGCAAATAAAATTGATACGTCTATTACCGAAGAAGAAATTGCTAAACGTCGCGATATGCGAAAAACATTAACGTTTACAATTGACCCACGAGATGCAAAAGATTTTGATGATGCTTTATCATTTGAAAAATTAGACAATGGAAATTTTGAAATAGGCATTCACATTGCCGATGTATCTCATTATTTGCAAGAAGGAACTATTTTAGATGACGAAGCCTATAAACGAGCTACATCGGTTTATTTAGTCGATCGTGTTGTTCCTATGCTTCCTGAGGTTTTAAGTAACGACGCGTGTTCGCTGAATCCGCACGAGGATAAATTTACCTTTTCTGCAATTTTTGAAATAACTCCTAAAACAGAAGTGGTCAATCAATGGTTTGGAAGAACAGTGATTTATTCCGATCAACGTTTTTCCTATGAAGAAGCTCAACACATTATTGAAACTAAAAATGCCATTATTCCGGCTGAAATTTCCTTAACCGGAAAAGAGTATCATACGCCACAACCTGTTGTTGAAGCAACATTGAAATTAGATGAATTAGCTAAAATTCTTCGTCAAAAACGAATGGCAAATGGTGCGATTTCTTTTGATAAAGTAGAAGTAAAATTCAATTTGAATGAAGAAGCAGAACCGGTGGGTGTTTTCTTTAAAGTTTCAAAAGATGCCAATCATTTGATTGAAGAATTCATGTTATTAGCCAACAGAAAAGTGGCTGAATTTATAGGTAAGCAAAAGAAAACATTTGTGTATCGCATTCATGATGAACCCAATGAAGATAAATTAATCAATTTACAAACGGTTATTTCGAAGTTTGGATACAGTATTAATTTCAAATCAAAACAAGATATTTCCAAGTCATTAAATACGTTATTGAATGATGTGAATGGTAAAAAAGAACAAAATTTAGTAGATACATTGACTATACGAAGTATGAGTAAAGCGGTTTATTCTACTGAAAATATTGGTCATTACGGATTGGCTTTTGATTACTATTCGCATTTTACCTCGCCTATTCGTCGGTATCCGGATGTGATGGTGCATCGTTTGTTGCAGTTTTATTTAGATGGAGGAAAATCAGCCGATGCGGATATTTTTGAAGAAAAATGTGGTCATTCCTCTGAAATGGAGAATTTGGCAGCACAAGCGGAACGCGACAGTATCAAATACATGCAGGTAAAATACATGCAAGACCATAAAGATCAAGAGTTTATAGGGGTTATTTCAGGTGTAACCGAATGGGGAATTTACGTAGAAATCATCGAAAACAAATGTGAAGGAATGGTGCGTATTCGAGAAATAAAAGAAGATTATTATGTATTTGATGAAAAACAATATGCCTTAGTAGGTGAAGTTTCTAAGAGTATTTTACAATTAGGTGACGAAGTTTACGTTAAAGTTAAAAATGCCGACTTAGTGAAGAAGCAATTGGATTTTCATTTTATTAGAAGGAATGAATAAGTGGTCAGTTGGCAGTTTTTAGTTGGCAGTTTTCCTGCTAGATTTATAGAAGCTTGTAGGTATTAAAATATCTTTTAATGTTGAATGAAAAAAATTAAATTCCCAACAGTTTTAACAACAGCTTCCATTTTATGGTTTATATTTTTAATAATTCTTTACTTTTTAATAAATGATTCTAGTAATTACAAATTTCTAGCTTTTATTGGACTATCTATTATAGGAATTATTGGTTTATTAATTGATTTATTTTTAAGAAAGTATATAAAAAACAGGAAGATTGTAAATATTATTGGTCTTATTTTAGTTGTTCTTTTAGTGTTATGGTTTGTTATTAGTATGATTAATAGATAAATTTTTAAAAAATTAGTAATGGCTTATTAATTATCCTGTAAGGTTTTTTAATTTGTAGCTTTTTAATTCAACTTTATTTATGAAGTATTTCTTTTTAATTTCATTTTTAATATCAATAAATATTCAGTCAAAAGCGGATACAATTAATACTTGGCATGTTTATTATAACAATAAGAAACTTAAAGAATATAATCAATACAATAACAAAGAAAAATTAGTTCTAAAAAGAAGTGATTTCAAAGTTGGTGATACTATTTCTATAAAATATTACACTGATACAAAATGTCACGATTGTATTGGTTCTTTTACGGTAGAATGTGAAGAAAAATATATTGTAGGTTCAGATATTATAGAAAATGAATATTTAGTTAAGTTTTCTGTTGAAGAAATAATACATTACTTAAATATAAATAATTGTAAAAATGTTGTTTTCTATTTATACCCAAATGGATTTAGAGGAGCAAGAGTAAAAGAACTTCTTTTTGAAGTTGAATTGATCTAGTAAATAAACAACTATATATTTTATTTTGATGTTTTATTTAAATTCATCAATTATCAAAATCATCTCATCATGAAAAAAATCATCTTACTTTTTATTTTAACTACTTCTTCCCTTTTTGCTCAAACCGTAACCAAAAAACCGGGAGATTTTACATCGGTAAAAGTTTTTGATCAGATATCTGTTCAATTAATTCCAGGTACGGAAAGTAAAGTGGAAATCAAAGGATCCAGAGCTTCGGAAGTAGAAGTAATCAATAAAAACGGCGAATTAAAAATAAAAATGCCGCTGCAAAAATTACTACAAGGCGAAGAAATTGAAGCAACTGTTTACTACCAAAAACTCGAAACTGTAGAAGCCAGCGAAGGTTCGTATATAATTGCTGAAACACCAATTAAGACCGTTAATTTTAGTTTGAATGCCAAGGAAGGAGCGGAAATACGAATCGCTTTGGAAGTGCAAAAGACAACTTTAAAAATCAATTCCGGTGGTAAAATAAAAGTTACCGGAACTACTGATAATCTAGATGCTGTTTTAACATCCGGAGCTGAACTTGATGCAGAAAAGTTTATCAGTAAACAAACTACCGTCAACTTAAAAGCTGGTGGAAGTGCTACCATTTTTGCAACCGATTTTGTCGATGCAAAAGTCAGTGCCGGTGGTGATATCTTTATTCACGGCAGTCCAAAACAAATTAATCAGAAAGTCGTAATTGGCGGAACTATTACAGAAGTGAAGCGATAGTTTATCAATTTATAAAATTTAAGTTATATTTGTTTTACTCGACGTCCGGTCAAAACAACTATAAAGACTTTTATGATTGATGATATTTTAGCGGCTGTTCCTTTGGGTTTCTTTCTGTCATTTATGATTGGACCCGTTTTTTTTGTTTTATTGGAAACCAGTATTACCAAAGGTTTTCGGGCCGCTGTGACTTTTGATTTAGGTGTTTTACTGGGAGATGTTGTTTTTATTACCATCGCCTATTTTAGTAGTTATCGCTTAATTACCAGTATAAAAGACCAACCCGCTTTATTTGTTTTTGGTGGAATTTTGATGCTGACGTACGGTGTTATTTCTTTTTTTAAACTTCGTAAAACATCCAAATTACCGGTAGACGAAGTGGCTGTAGAAATTATCCGTAAAGATTATTTCGGACTTTTTGCCAAAGGGTTTTTATTGAATTTTATCAATATTGGCGTACTCGCATTTTGGTTGGCTATCATTATCACTATTGGTCCAAAACTGGACATGGAACAAAACCGAATGATTGTTTTTTTTGCATCTGTTTTGCTTAGTTACTTCGTAACCGACCTTTTTAAAATCGTCTTAGCCAAAAAACTACGTGCCTATTTGAACCCCCACAACATTATCAAAATCAAAAAGTTAATCAGTATTGTATTAATGGTTTCCGGTTTGCTTTTAATGATTCAAGGTTGGCTTCCTAAAAACAAGGAGCTGATTAATACGTTGGATGGTATTGAGAAACAGGAGTATAAGTAGATTTAAGTTTGAAATATTTATATTTTTTATACGTTTGATTATTAAATAAGTTCAAATGAAATTTACATTCTTTACTCTTTTATTTACTACATATTTTTTTGGTTTTGCTCAAGACACTTTGGTTGCTAAAAAAAGCAATTTAGGACTAATTGCTGCTACGGAAATGAATGTAGTATACCGTGGCGTTAGAAATCCAATTGAAATTGCCGTACCCCATGCAAAATCATATACCATTTCTGGATTAGGTGTAAAAAAAGAAAATGGAAAATATTATATTGTTCCTGGAGCTGGAAATGAAATGGTTGTTACGTTGGAAATTATTTTAGATGATGATTCAAAAGTAGTTGAAGAGCATGTTTTTAGGATATTAAATATAGGAAAAGTTCAAGGAAGAATAAATGAAAGAAATTGCAAAGACTGTATTGTTATCATGCAAATATCAGAATTACAAAATGCTGAAATTTCTGTTTATTTTGAAGATTTTATAATTGAACAGAAGATGAAAGTATCGAGTTTTAGTATTAAATTTGATAATACTATGAATTTAGAGATAGCTGGAAACAAAATTGACGAAGGAACATTCAATCAGCTTAAAAAATTAAAAAACAACTTTGAGTTTAAAATTCATAATATAAACTATACTGAAGGCTTATTCGGCAGTTTTCAAAGTGCTGGAGAGATTCACGTTAGAATATCACATTAATTTTTTACAAAAAAAGAGCTACTTTTAAGTAACTCTTTCAGAGGCATCTTCCGAAGATTCGGAACTGATTCGAACCGGGGTAGACGGTTTTGCATTATCTTTAATTAATTTTTTTTAAAAATTTACAACAAAAAAAAGCTACCAAATTGGTAATTCTTTCAGAGGCATCGCCCGGATTCGAACCGGGGTAGACGGTTTTGCACTATCTTTAATTAATTTTTTCTAAAAATTTACAACAAAAAAAGAGCTACTTTTCAGTAACTCTTTCAGAGGCATCGACCTCCCGATAGCTATCAGGAGAACCGAGGTAGACTGTTTTGCATCGTCTTTAATTAATTTTTTCTAAAAATTTAGCATAAAAAAACCTCCAAGTTTCCTTGAAGGTTTCAGAGGCATCGCCCGGATTCGAACCGGGGTAGACGGTTTTGCAGACCGGTGCCTAGCCGCTCGGCCACAACGCCTAATGTATGGACGGCAAATGTAAATAAAAAGTTTAAAGTTAAAAAGTTTAAAGTCAAAAAACTTTTATAAAAAGTAACCTGAAACTTGAAAACTAAAACAAAATCAACTTCTATATTCCTCCATTTGAATGGTAACTGCTTCCACATCACCACCAATGGGTGGATTGAGTTTTGATACCTCAATCATAACCCGAGCTATAGAAGGAATCTCTTTAAAAATTCTCGAAATAATTCGATGAGCTACATGTTCCAATAATTTCGAACGAATGGCCATTTCTTCCAATACAATTCGGTTTAATAAAACATAATCTACCGTGTCATGTAAATTATCAGAGATAGCTGATTTTCGCATATCGGTTTTTACTTCTAAATCAATTGAATAATCAGAGCCAATTTTGCTTTCCTCAAGCAAACAACCATGAAAAGAAAAGGTGCGAATGTTTTGTAACCGAATAGTGCCCATAATTTTATGTTTTTAATAGGTAAAAGGACAATTGCTGATTCCTTGGAATACATCTAATCCAATTGTAATCATGTGTGTTCCTGAATTATAATTAATCAATTTGTTCAACGTAACCTGATAGGAATAAGCAAAATAAAAATTGCTTCTTTTTAAACCTAACTTCGGACCTATATTTAAAGGTTCTAACAATTGGTCATTCAAAAAACGATAAGATATCCCTGCCCAATAATAATAATAATAATCAAAGTTATAAAAACGTAGCTTCAAAGTCAAGTTGGTAGAGTATCTTTTATAACTTTCTAAATAGTGAAACAATATAGAAGGCGCCAGATTAAAATTACTGTTGGAAGAATTTTTCCATTTATAATCCATAAAAACACTTGATAATTAAGAAGTTGAACAGGTTGAATAGCACCAAAAACACTTAGATTTTTATTTGATAAAACCGCAACCTATAACTTGCGCACAACTGTTTTCATCTTTTACAACCTCCATTTAGATTCCGGTTGCATCAATTTGGAAAATATTATTGTTTCCATAGTTTACTCCGTTTAGATAGTAGGTGTAATTTCCGCTACCTCCGAATTTTGATGTTGTCAACTGATTTTAATACGTTTAAGCAAAAGCCAAAGCAATCAGAATATATTTTGAAATGTAAATCTATTTATTTTCGAACAAGTATCCTCATTAAGAACTGTTGCTGAATGATTTCCAGTTGATGAATTAGTAAATGCATTTTTGGTATAGAGTAAACTAGCATTGCCGGAATAGGATCGGTATTTTTTAACTAATTCCATGGGTCATGATTACCGCAACCTCAATTGTGTTTGAAGATGGTGTTTAACTCTAACCCTATTTACACAAAATACCTTTGGGAGAGAGTGAAAAAATTTTCGGCAATGTTTAATTTTATTACAACAACATTAGAAATTACTCGAGTTCAACAAATCATTTTCCGCAGAAAGCTATTTTTTTCATATTTTTGTCGCTCATTTATTGGTTATGTCAGAAGAAAAGTCACTCAATTTCATTGAACAAATAATCGAAGAAGATTTAAAAAATGGTTTTCCGAAAGGAAAGCTTCGTTTTCGCTTTCCACCGGAACCAAATGGCTACCTTCATGTGGGTCATGCCAGTGCTATTTGTTTAAATTTCGGATTAGGAATTGAATATCAATCGCCCGTGAATTTGCGTTTTGATGATACCAATCCCGCCAAAGAAGAACAGGAATTTGTTGATGCCATCAAACGTGATGTGCAATGGCTTGGATTTCAGTGGGATGAAGAACGTTTTGCGTCCGATTATTTTCAGGAATTATACCATTGGGCTGTCGAGTTTATTAAAAAAGACAAAGCCTATATCGACAGCCAATCTTCTGAAGAAATGGCAAAACAAAAAGGTACACCGACGCAAGTAGGAACAAATAGTCCATTTAGAAATCGTTCGGTTGAAGAGAATCTTGACCTTTTTGAACGTATGAAAAACGGAGAATTTCCGGGAGGAACACATGTTTTACGGGCTAAAATCGATATGGCTTCTACAAATATGTTGATGCGTGATCCGATTATGTATCGAATTTTGCATAAACATCACCATAGAACAGGAGACACATGGTGTATTTATCCAATGTATGATTGGGCTCATGGAGAAAGTGATTATATAGAAGGTATTTCACATTCACTTTGTACATTAGAATTTTTGCCACACAGAGAATTATATGATTGGTTTTTAGATCAAATATATGACTCATCAAAAGTCCGTCCGAAACAAAGAGAATTTGCCAGAAGAAATCTTTCGCATACGGTAGTAAGTAAACGAAAATTGTTGCAATTGGTTCAAGAAGTTCACGTTACAGCATGGGATGATCCACGCATGAGTACGATTTCCGGTATGAGGAGAAGAGGTTATACCCCTGCTTCCATTCGGAATTTTGCCAAAACGATTGGTATTGCCAAACGAACCAATTTAATTGATGTTTCGCTTTTAGAATTCTGTGTTCGCGAAGATTTGAATAAAACTGCTCCTCGTGTGATGGCGGTTTTAAATCCGGTTAAGCTAGTAATTACCAATTATCCGGATAGCCAAGAAGAATGGTTGGAAGCCGAAAATAATCCGGAAGAAGAGATTTTGACGTATAGAAAAGTGCCTTTTTCAAAAGAATTATACATCGAAAGAGAAGATTTTCAAGAAGAAGCCAATAAGAAATTTTTCCGATTAACGTTGGGAACAGAAGTGCGTTTAAAAAATGCCTACATCATCAAAGGTGAAAATGTTATCAAAGATGCTGAGGGAAATATCACCGAAATTCATGCTTCGTATGATGTTGATTCTAAGTCGGGTAGTGGTACAGAAGCCAGTCAACGCAAAGTAAAAGGAACCATTCATTGGGTTTCTGTTCCACATGCAATAGAAGCAGAAGTTCGCATTTATGACCGATTATTTACGCACGAAAATCCGGATGGTGACAAAGAAGTTGATTTTAAAGAATACATCAACCCTAATTCATTAGAAGTAATAACCGGATATGTTGAACCAAGTTTAAAATCTGCTCAACCGGAGTATAAATTTCAGTTTCAACGATTGGGTTATTTTTGTGTGGATAAAGATTCTTCTGCAGAAAAATTGGTTTTTAATAAAACCGTTGGTTTGAGAGATACTTGGGCAAAAGTGGAAGCGAAGGAGTAAAAATTTTTTCAGCGAGTGTGTCATTTCGACGATAGGAGAAATCACATATCGTAAATTAAAAATCGTTTATCAACTTTATGTGATTTGCATTGTCTGTTCGCTATCGCTCGAGTCTCCTATCGTCGAAATGACACAGCGATAGAACTTTATAAATAAAAACTATAAAAGCCACAAATTACTGTGACTTTTTCTATTATTACTATTTTCTATTGATTTTTAATTTCTATTATCAAAAACAATCAAAAATGGCTTTTTTAGAGCTTTTTTTAGGAAGAAAAAACAAAAGGCAATGTTAATTGAAGCCTTATTCAATGAAAGTGAATTTAAACGTTTCTAATTCGTTTTTAATGATTTTCTAACCGCTTTTCCATCCTTAAGAAAACAAAAACGAAAATTTCTGCGTTTTCCGTGTTTTCTGTGAGAAAATCTATTTCATCCAATAAATCCGTGTGCCATTAAAAACAAAAAAAGAGACCCTAAGGTCTCTTAAAGATTAATAATTTATATTTTTTAAAATCCATCTTTATAACTAATTAAGGTATTTTGTAAACTTTAAGAAAAAACTAAATCAATTTAATTTTTTCTTTTATAATAGTGATACCTTTAGAATATTTGTCTTGAAGAATTAAATCATTATTTATAAGATAAAGTATTATAGTTATAGGAAATATTAAAACAGAAATGAATTTTAGTAAAGTTCGTTTAATTCGATTACTTAAACTTAGAAATTTAAAGTCATTTTTATTTACCACTATTATATTTAATACTTTCTTACCAATTGTAGTTCCATTAAAGAAAAAATCAAAAACAAGAAAATAAGCTAGAAATGTAAAATGTGTAATTTCTAATGAATAGTTGATTTCCAAATCACCTAAAAAATCACTCCCTAATGAAATTCTTTTTTCAAGTTTTGTTAAAGAAAAAAATAAGCTAATGAATATTGAATATATAATATAATCAACTACTAAAGCCCCAATTCTTAACATTAATACTTTACCCATAAAATTTATTTAGTAACATCGATTTCTAAAAAAACTAATCCCTCGTTATTTACCATGTATTTTCCTTTCTTGATACTCATGGTTGAACCATCTTCAAGCTTAGAACTAGAACTCGTTTCTACAATAACATAAGTTACACCAGTTAAATCCTTTCCAGGATATAGTTCTTTTAAAGGTATACCGTCATACCTCATAGTTATAGGTGCTGCACTAGTCCACATTTCAAATGTTCGTTTATTTACAAAACTACAGCCATGAACACCACCACCGGAATAAGGACCACCACAACAAACATAAACAGTTGTGCCAACTGTAAAAAATCCTCCTAAACCTATAGAAAAATCTCTACAGGCGACTTGAGCTGTTGATGAATAAGAAAACACGACTAACAAAACTAATGATAAAAATAATTTTTTCATAGGTAAATAATTTAAAAATTAATAAATGCTTATATAATTTAGTAAATTAAAAAAAAATAAATTAAAAAAATATTCAAAATAAGATATAATTATTACTTTTACATTAAAAAATATTCGATTATTGAAAATTATATTGACACAGATATTGAAGAAAAAGTTTTAAACAAAATTAAAAAGCATAGAATAGAAAAAGGATATACGCATGAGTATATGGCTTTTAATCTCAAAATGAGTCAAGCTTCATATGCGAAGCTTGAAGCCAATAAAACTAAACTTTCGTTAGAGAGACTAGACAAAATCTCAAAAATATTAGAAACCACAATTGAAGATTTATTAGAGGTAAAAACTGAAAAATATTTTAAACAAAATTTGTATGATAATTCTATTATTTATCAAGAGATTCAAAATTTAAATCAGGAAAGTAGAGAATTATTAAACGCATATATGAATCAAGTAAAAGAGGAAAATAATCATCTTAAAGGAGAAATAGAATTCTTAAGAAAACTGAATCATAAATAAAAAAAAGAGACCCTAAGGTCTCTCTCGTTTTATTCATCATCTTCTTCTGTCGAACCGAACTCATCTCTCGGTGGACTCTTTTTATTCGCTTTTTTGATAGCTCCTTTTTTCATCGCTTCACCAACTTGGTTACTAGCGGTAAAACTGGCTACCATATTATTTAGCATATCACTTCCGGCTTGTGGTGAGTTTGGTAATAAGATTAGGTTCGAATTTGTATCGGCACCAATTGCTTGCAATGTATCATAATGTTGTGTAACAACAATTAACGCAGAAGCTTCTTGCGAATTAATCCCAACACGATTCAGCACATCCACACTTTCCACCAAACCTCTGGCAATTTCTCTTCTTTGATCAGCAATACCTTGACCTTGTAATCTTTTGCTTTCAGCTTCCGCTTTTGCTTTCGCTACAATTCTGATTCTTCCTGCTTCCGCTTCATATTCTGCAGCAGTTTTTTCACGGTC
>Ga0207941_1000026_pt1 | contig 48215 bp, 50 predicted proteins | sample LakMenEpi13Sep12_FD_150695 | JGI IMG/M metagenome (GOLD analysis project Ga0207941, IMG submission 150695) | Freshwater microbial communities from Lake Mendota, WI - 13SEP2012 deep hole epilimnion (SPAdes) | ecosystem: Environmental > Aquatic > Freshwater > Lake > Epilimnion/Euphotic zone ...
AGGCTTATCCCATGGCACTGATCACCGAAGACCATCTGGAGCAGCAGTGCCTTGAGTGGTTCAAGGAACTGGGATACGCCTATGCCTTTGCTCCAGATCTCGCGCCTGATGGAATCACACCTGAACGAACCGATTTTAGGCAGGTGATCCTCACAGGGCGTTTGCGCTCAGCACTCCAACGCCTGAACCCTGAAGTTCCAGCAAGCTCCATCGAATCGGCGCTGCTCCAACTGGCGAACCCCAATGTGCCTGGTCTGCTGGCATCGAACCGCAACTTCCACCGCTGGATGACCCAGGGATTGCCCATCACCTACATGGATGAGAACCAGCAGGTCGGCATCCGTCTCAAGGTGATGCGGGCACCCAACCATCAATCGAGCACTGGACCGCCATCGGACGGACCCTGAAGCATCCGTTTCACCGGTTTTGACGCAGGAAACGGCAAAATCAGCTAGGATGAATTCAATTCGTGAAGCCATTGTGATCAAAAGTCTGCTAGGCATGCTGTTTGCGGCGCTCGTCTTTGTTCAGGTGCCTCAATGGGACAACGACTGGACCAAGTGTTCTGTTTCGGTTCCCGACACTGCTTGCCATTGGTATGTGGTGAATCCCGACAACACTTTTGGTAAGGGGTTCAGTTGGATCACCGCTCCTCAATTTGATGTCGCCGCTTTGAACGACATCGGCGCTCAGCACGAACTGACCGTTGCCAAGGGTTACCAGACCACTGTGGAACTCATGAATGCTGACTCAGATGTTAAATATGGCGACGACTATTGATCGTTGCGCTTAAGAATATCTCATCAATCTGAGCCGATCAGGAGCATGCTTTGGTTTACGTACACAAGTTAGTGGGTACAAGCTCCACACCAAAGACTGTGCTACAAGCGAACTAGGCTTAGTGGGCTCCTCGGTAGCGGGATAGTCCCTATTGGAAGGAAAACCAGTCGAGCCGTTGGCCTTCTCCCGCCTCGCTGTTCACCAACAACTCCACACCTTTCACAGTGCCGTCGGCCTTGTACCAGGGGTCTTGGCAGAGATCAGCGAAGACCTGCCGCGCCTCCTCGATGCTCTGAAAATCCCCGACCGGTACAACTCCCCAGGAATCGTGGGTGCGAATGCTGAACGCCATGGTGTCACGTTCCAAGAGGGCAGGGCCGCTGGGGCTCTAGGTCCCTTTGGTGATTCCCATCATCGTGGAGCGCCTCCCGACATCCGCCACTCCGGCCCGGCTTCGCTCCGATGGCGAATGATCCGATCGCACCATTCTGAACTTCCGTGGGGGTAGGGCGCATCGGGCAGTATGGGGTCCGCGCCATTCCACCCCCACCTCCCTTGCCCATGGTCGCGGTTCCACCCCCCCGCTCCGCCGCCCGCCGCGACTGGATCTACTGGCTGGTCCTCGGCGTGTGCTTCGGGATTGGCCATGGCATCGCCGAGCGGCTGATCCGGGCCCAAGGCGGGGGGGGCGCTCCCGCCGGCAATCAGAACTTTGGCGTCGAGGCCTTCCCCGGCGAGACCCTAGAAGCCCTCCGCCGCCGCCACGGCGGTGCTCCGCGGGATGTGTGGGTCGATTTCGAGTCCCTGGAGCAGGAGAAACGCAACCAGCAGGACCAGGCGGATGCCGAGAAGCAACGCGCCGAGCTGGAGGATCGTCAGCGGGCCGAAAACCGACAGGCCCAGCAGGAGGCGGAACGGGCCCGCCTCGACTCCCTTGATGGGGCTCCACCCTCCACCCCCGCTGCAGGGGGAAGCACCCTGCTGGAGTCGCAGCCCCAGCCCGCAGAACCCAATCTCGAGGTTCCCGCCCCCTCCACTGGCTCCATCCCGGAGCCGGCCACCGGGACGGGCCTGAACCTGCCGGCCCTGCCGGAGGCCCCACCGGCGCCGAGCCCCGCAACCCGTCCCTGATCTGCCACAGTTCCAGCAGACCTGTGGCCCTCCAGCCGGTTTCGTCCATGAGTGCCCCCCAATCCCTCCTCCAGGCCGCCGTGAATCGGCTGGCGGCCCGCCTGGGCAGTGGCCTGGCGGATACCGCCGCCACCCTCACCCTGCTGGCCCAGGACGCGCCGGTCCGCGTTCAGCAGGAGCTGAGCCTCTTCTGGGAGGAGGTGGAACAGGAGGCCGCTCGGCTGGATCGCCAGGGCAAACCGGCAACCCCCGCCGCGGCTCCGGAGGGCTCCACGGCTTCCTCCAGCCGCGCTTGGGGCGGCTTCTACGGCAGCGCCGCACCCTCCCGGGGATCCGCCCAGGATGATCCGCAGGAGGCGATCGATGCCCTGCGGGCCCAGGTTGCCCAGCTCGCCCGTCGTCTGGATGAAGGTTCCGCCCGTGGTGCGGCCGGTGCTGCAGCCTCCTCCAACCAGGGCCCGGGGCCGAAGGCCTGATGACCACCCCCCCGGCTCTCCCCTGGGGCACCCGCCTCAGCCGGCCCCTGCGCATCTGGCGGGTGGTGATCCAGCTGCTGGTGGGCCTCTGGTGGGACAGCCGCCGCTGGAGCTACCCCGAAGGCTGGAGCGCCGAACGGCTGGCGGTGCGTCGCCGCCGTCAGGCCCGCTGGCTCACCTCCGAATTCCTCGGCCTGGGCTCGGCCTTCATCAAGCTCGGCCAGATCCTCTCGGCCCGCCCCGATGTCTTCCCCGCCGAGGTGGTGGAGGAGCTCTCGCACCTGCAGGACCGGGTGCCCGCCTTCCCATTTCCTGTGGTAGAGCGGATCCTCGCCGATGAACTCGGGGAGCGCCGCCTTGAGATCATCGATCTTGAGGTGGAACCGCTCGGCTCCGCCAGCCTGGCCCAGGTGCACCGCGCCAGCCTCCGCAGCGGCCGGCAGGTGGTGTTCAAGGTTCAGCGGCCCGGTCTGGAGCCTCTGTTTCGCCTCGATCTGGAGGTGCTCCAGCAGGTGGCGGGCGCGGTGCAGCGCCATCCCCGCTGGGGCCGTGGCCGCGACTGGGTGGGAATCGCTAAGGAGTGCCGGCGTGTGTTGCTGCGGGAACTGGATTTCCGTCTGGAAGCCGAGCATGCCGCCCGCTTTCGCCAGCAGTTCCTTGATGATGCCGGCATCCGGATCCCGGCGGTGGTGTGGGAGCTGAGTTCCCGCCGGGTGCTCTGCCTCGACTACGTGCCCGGCATCAAGATCACCGACCGGGCCGCCCTCGTGGAGGCCGGGGTCGACCCCGCTGCCGTGGCCGAGAAGGGGGCCGCCAGCTACCTGCAGCAGCTGGTGCGCTACGGGTTCTTCCACGCCGATCCCCACCCGGGGAACCTGGCCGTGGCCCCTGATGGGGCGCTCATCTACTACGACTTCGGCATGATGGGCCAGCTCTCGGAGCGCCTGCGCAGCCGCATCGGTCGCATGGTGCGCGTGGCGGCGGCGCGGGATGCGGCCGCCCTTGTGGAGGAACTGCAGCAGGCCGGCGTGATCGCCGCCGGCATCGATCTAGGGCCGGTGCGGCGTCTTGTGCGGCTGATGCTCAACGAAGCCCTCACGCCGCCCTTCAGCTCCAATGTGCTGCAGAAGCTCTCCGGCGATCTCTATGCCCTCGTCTACGACCAGCCCTTCCGCCTGCCGCCGGAGCTGATCTTCGTGATGCGCGCCCTCTCGACCTTCGAGGGGGTGGGCCGCAGCCTCGATCCTGGCTTTAGCCTGATGGCGATTGCCCGTCCCTACCTGCTGCCCCTGATGACCGCCAGCGGTAACGGCCCCAACGATCTGTTCAACGAAATCACCCGCCAGGCGGCCGATGTGGGCAGCCGTGCCCTGGGGATTCCGCGGCGGCTCGATGAAAGCCTGGCCCGCATCGAGCAGGGCGATCTCCAGGTGCAGATCCGCGCCGGCGAAACCGATCGCCTGCTTCGGCGGCTCGCCCTGGCCCAGCAGAGCGCCGGCCAGTCGTTCCTGATGGGTGGCCTGGCGGTGGCGGCGGCCCTGCTGGCGGCCAGCACCCGGCCGGCGTTGGTGGCCGTGCCCCTGGTGCTGGGGGTGCCGGTGGGCCTGGGTTGGCTGAAGCTGCAGGCCCGCCTCAAGCGCGACGGCCGCCTCGACCAGCTGCCGGGGCAGTAAGCCCGGCAGCACCTCCCAGGGCTCGGATCAAAAAGACCCCAGACGCCATTTTCGGAGTCTGGGGTCTTGGACTGTGTTCTTCGGTGTCAGGAGGGCGCCCCTTGGCGCACCTCCCGGGCCGGGCTCAGGCGATGGGGGGCTGGGCTGTGGGGGGCAGGGCGGCAGGGTTGGCCTCCACCTTGCCGTCGGGGGTGAGCTTGTCGATCAGCACCGGCAGGTTGGTGGCGATGAAGTCGGTGGCGGCGGTGGTATCGATGCCGAGCTTGGTGGCGATCTCCTGGAGCTGGCTGTTGTCAAGCACCTTGCTGATTTGTTCGGAGGTGATCGGCTCGTTCTTGTCCGTGCCGACCCAGCTGGCGAACATTTCTCCCGCACCACCATTTTTGAACTTTTCCGCAAGGCCGGCGATGCCGCCGTTGGTCTTGAAGAAATCGTTCAGGGCCGGAGCCTTGTCGCCGGCAACGGCGGACATCACGCCGTCAATGAGGTTATCGAGGAGAGCCATGGAAAGGGAGTCGCGCAGCGGGGCTGCCAGGGTTGAGGTCGATGCTGTCAGCGTATGCAGAACGCTTGGAGCGTCCACAACATAGACCTGACCTTGGCACCATTGCGGAAAGCCAGGTGCCCAAAGATGCATCCTGAGGTGCCAGGAGTCGCGGCCGCGCGGGTGCCATGGGTGCGCTCATGGTTCGCGAAGTATGTGGTCGGCGGTGCGGAAGGCCAGGGCCAAGGCGGTGTAGCTGGGATTGGACGCACTGCCGGTGGGAAGAACTGAGGTGCCGGATACATAAACATTGGCGAGGCCATGCACGCACCCGAAGGCGTCAACTACGCCTTCCCTGGGACTAGAAGACATGCGAGTGGCTCCCATATGATGATATAAGCTATAGGCTCTTTCTTTCCAGTTGGCGTTGGGATCGATCAGGTAGGGGCTTAGTTTCACGGATGCGATGCCGGCCGATTCCAGTGTGCTTTGAAGGGCTTGGCCGTATCGGCGCAGGGCCCTCAGGGTGAGGTCGCTGAGCATCCAGTTCACCTGAGGTTTGCGCAGGCCATGGTCATCGTGCTGGTCGGAAAGGCTGATGCGACTTCCGTGCAGTGGTTCACTCTCGGCATTGGCCATCAGGAAGTGGCGGCCATTGCGAGGGATTCCGATGCGCCGACTCAGCAGGTGGCTGCTCAGGAGTTCCATGGTTTCAGGCGTTGTGGCAAGCAGCCGCCTGAGATCTTGCAGGCTGCTCAAGAAAGGTTGGCCATGGGGCCTGGTTTGGCGAAGCGCATGGTAGATTCTGCGCGCGCAGTTGCGAGGAGAGTTTGCGTCTTCTTGCACATCAAGATTGCCCGTTACGTTAAGAAGATTCAGCTCGCGTTGCAAGGATTGAGAAAGATGTAATTTTGGTACATACTTCTGATTTCCAGGTACGAAGCTAGCGAATAGATGCCGAAATCGATTCCAGTCGATTGGCTCAAGACTGGCAGCAAAAAAGCCAACGTGATCCTGATAGTAGCGACCCACCAGATCATGCTGATTGCCGATCTCCTTGCCGCCTTCCTGATGGGAGCTGAGCAGGATGCGTGGATTTTCGATGCCTCCGGCGCAGAGCACAACCACGCGGGCTGAGATGGATGCCGTTCGGCCATGGAGATTGCGGATCTCCACGGCATCGGCCTTACGACCGCTCCCAGCCAGGTGGATGGCGGCCACCTTGGCGTGGAGCAGGCAATCCGCTTGACGCGATTGGGCGATCGCGGCTCGATGTACGGAGGCTAGGTAGGCATGGGGGCTGTATTTGGAAAGGGCCAGTTCCAGCTCCTGGCCCTTGCCGAAGGGGGCGGTCACGTCGGGGTTCCGCCAGAGATCTGTTTCAAAGGGCAGGGATGTCAGGCCCAGGAAACGGTCGGCGACCGCATACCAGCGGTTGAGCTCCTCCCTGCTGATCGCCCAGCCACCCCGCAGCGGTAGGAAGGGACGGTCGCTCAGGTCAAGGGCACTGAATGGGAGGGCTTGGCCGCCCCAGCGGCGACTGGATCCACCGAATCCTCTGGCTCGCGACCCGGCCACGGCCGAGGCCACGTCGCCGTCACTCAGTTCGGCGGGGACGTTGGAGCTGGTCTCGGTGTCCTCCAGGCCCCCCTCCTCCACCAGCAGCACCTGCCGACGGCTGTGGGATAGCAGGTGGCTCGCTAGGGCCAGACCCATCACACCCGCACCCACGATGCAGATATCGGTGTGGCTGGGTGCGGCATGGCCGTTGTCAGCGAAATCGATAAACATCAAGGGTCTGGTCAGATGGGTCTTGTCTGGTCAGATGGGAGTGCTCGCCGGGGTGGCGATGAGCGCGTCCAAAAGCTGTTCGGCTGCTGGTCGGTAGGCCGTAGCCGCACGAAGTATCTCAGCATTGCTCCGAATCCGCTCGGGGTTGCCACTCGAAAAGATCACGCAGCCCAAGGAGTTTTTTGTGAGGGCTGCATGCAGGAGAACTTCACCTAGCAGGCCAGGGCGCTCAGGATTCTGGTTGGTGATCTCGGCCCAAAGGGCCAGAACGTGCTGCTCAGAGCCTCGGCCTTTTTCAAGCGAAAGGCGCAAGGTGCTGTGGGTGAAGAGGTGTTGGGAACTCCGCTCCGAAAACCAACTGGTGTCGTGGTCGGTCAAGCCATCGGGGATCTGAACGACCCAGGGAAGCGTTGGATATTGGTTTAAGATGCAACTGCTTTGCCAACGGCCAGATCCGATTCCGAAATGGCGGATCTTGCCCTCCTGGACGAGCTTCTCCAGGCTTTCAAGAAAAGGCTGATTGAGATAGGAGGCCTGGCATTCGTGCAGAAGATAATAATCGATGTAGTCTGTTCTTAGCTTGCGGAGGCTCGTTTCGATTTGATCACGCAGCACGGCCGTTGAGTATTCAACAGGGGGTGAGGGGGTATTAGCAATCGGTGGGGCTAGCGGTGTTTCGATCGCTGCGATGCTGGCAGGGCGGACTTCGATTTTTAATTGATTCGAATCATCCTTCAGCCCTTGATTGAATGGATTCTGTTGAGCTGAGCGCCGCTGGCGGTAGGGGATGAGTAGGCGGCGATTGAAGGCTCTGGCTATAGGGATAAGGGGGCGAAACCAGGCTGGTATTGGACGTGGAGTCAACCCAAACTTGGTTGTTATCGTGATTGAATCTCGTTTGCCACGGCTGAATCGACCAAGCAAGGATTCGGCTTCGCCTTGTCCATACAATGGCGCCGTATCAAAATGGCGGATGCCATGCGCGTAGGCCGTTTCCAGCAGCCGAAGCCTGCGCGATGTCGTGAGGGCAGCTCCCATGATGCCGGAGGTGCCGAAACCCAACCTGGACAAATGTTCTGTTGGCGTCGTGACATCTTGATACGTTGGCATGGTTGTGAGTTGGCGCTAATTCAGCCTGAATCAGTGATCGTTTCTTGAGAGTAGCAGTTCTGCATGGGCTTTTGTTGCCTGGCTTGCTCATCGTTTGGATCGATTGGCGTTCTTCGGTTACGATAGCCCTTCATATGGGGCAAGATCTCGCCCCAAGGAACTCCACGGAATGAGTTAACGGCATGATTTCTTCACTTGTGCGATCACTGCAGTCTTCTCTCCTCAGTCGCGGTGTTGAGGTTCGCAAAGTCCCAGGACATCAGAAAGAACAAATTTCTTTATTCCGTCTGGCTGTCAACTTATTGATGCATAAGCGTCAAGAGCCTTTAAGGTTTGTGCAGGTTGGGGCTAATGATGGCGTTTATGGCGATCCTTTGCGTTCTTATGTCAGGCGCTTTGGTTGGAAGGGAATTTTAGTAGAGCCACAGCTAGATGTTTACGCTCGACTTGTTGAAAATTATCGCGATTGTGCGGAGCATCTGATTTTTGAAAACATTGCTATTTCCCCCGATGCTGCCCAGGTAGCTTTATTTCGAGTTCCCGGCCTTGCCGCACTGCCAGGCCAAAAGATGCAGGATTCGCTGACCGTCACATCAATGCATGCCGATGTCGTTTCCAAGCAGGGAGGAGTACGCGCCGGTGAGCTATAGCGAAGCATCTTCCCAGCGCTGACCCTCGATTCCTTGATTATCCGCCATGGTTTTTCCGAATTTGATTTGCTGCAGATCGATTGTGAGGGCTTTGACGGCGAAGTGCTCAAATCATTGGATCTCAGTATTCACCGTCCGGCCTTGATTCAATTTGAGCATGGCCATATGTTGCGACGTGATCTCAATGATCTTGAGCGGCGATTTTCGGCCCATGATTACGAGATTCTTTGCGGAGGGCGTTTTGCAGACAGTTTAGCTATGTCCAAGGAATATCTTGAATCCCTGGCATAGTGGCTCAATTTTTCGCTAATACCAAATCAAGTTTATGTTGAATGCCAAGTTTCGGGAGAGATTCTCAGACGCAGGGGGAAGCGAAGCTGTGAGGATTGCGAGGGTGCGGCAGCGGTGCTAGCACGGATGATGTGATCGGAAAGCATTGCGTGGAGATCGCGGTTGATCTTCGTCTCCGCCAAGGCCTTCAACCCTTGCCCCGCGGCCCGCGATCCTCAACGCCGGCGTAGATCGCCTGGCTGCCCAGCTCATCTTCGATCCGCAGCAGCTGGTTGTACTTGGCCACGCGGTCGGAGCGGCTGAGGGAGCCGGTCTTGATCTGGCCGGCGCGGGTCGCCACCGCCAGGTCGGCGATGGTCACATCCTCGGTTTCACCGCTGCGGTGGCTGATCACGCTGGTGTAGCCGGCTCGGCCGGCGAGATCGATAGCCTGTAGCGTCTCGGTGAGAGAGCCGATCTGATTCACCTTGATCAGAATCGAGTTGGCCACGCCCCGGTCGATGCCCTGCTGGAGGCGGCTGGTGTTGGTCACGAAGAGGTCGTCGCCCACCAGCTGCACCGTGGAGCCCAGTTTCTGGGTGAGCAGGCTCCAGCCCTCCCAGTCGTCCTCGGCCAGCCCATCCTCAATCGACACAATCGGATAGCGGCTCACCAAGGCCGCCAGCTGGTCCACCATTTCGGCACTGCTGTAGCTGCCACCGCCGAAGGCGTAACGGCCATCCTTGTAGAACTCGGTGCTGGCCACATCCAGGGCCAGGGAGATTTCCTCTCCGGGCTTATAGCCCGCCTTCTCGATCGCCTGGATCAAGATGTCGGCGGCTTCGTTGTTGCCCAGGTCTGGGGCGAAGCCGCCCTCATCACCCACGGCGGTGGACATGCCGCGATCCTTGAGCAATCCCTTGAGCGTGTGGAACACCTCGGCACCCATCCGCAGGGCCTTGCGGAAGCTGTCGGCGCCATGGGGCACGATCATGAATTCCTGGAAATCCAGGCTGTTTGAGGCGTGGGCGCCGCCATTGATCACATTCATCAGCGGCACCGGCAGCAGGTTCGCCAGCGGACCACCCAAATAGCGGTAGAGCGGCAGGTTGATGGCGTTGGCGGCGGCGTGCGCGTTGGCCAGGCTCACCGCCAGGATGGCGTTCGCCCCCAGAGCACTCTTGTTATCGCTTCCATCGAGCTCGTTCATGGCCGCATCCACGGCGGCCTGGTCGAGGGAGCTGAGGCCGCAGAGGGCTGGGGCGATCCGCTCCTCGATGTTCTCCACGGCCTTCTTCACGCCTTTGCCGAAGTATTCGTCGTCGCCATCGCGCAGCTCGTGGGCCTCGTGGGCGCCGGTGCTGGCGCCGCTGGGCACGATCGCCCGGCCGCTGGCTCCCCCCTCCAGGTACAGCACCGCCTCCACCGTGGGGGTGCCGCGGGAGTCGAGCACCTCGCGGGCCACGATCGAATCGATCACGAGGTCGAGGGAGTCGTACACAGGGGCTAGAGCGGCTTGGAGATGGCGCGATCCTATGGGGCGCCCCCTCCCTTCCAGATGTGACGATCCCTACGGCTTGGCCCGGCCGTTGGGTCGAATACCTGCTTCTGGCGCGGCTCTCTCCAGGGCCGTGTCGAGCTTCCGTTAGGCAACCCCCACCGGTCGCCTCCGGGTACAGGGTTTACCAGCCCAGCCGCCGGCCCGCCCCGGCCAGAATGGAACCGCTGGCGGCTGGACCTGCAGCTTCTGGCCGCTGCCGTAACTGCTCCCCGCTCTCCCCCGCCCTCAACGATTCCAAGCTGATGCGCCTGCTCCACACCATGCTCCGGGTCGGTGATCTGGAGCGCTCGCTGCGCTTCTACACCGAGGTGCTGGGCATGCGCCTGCTGCGGCGCCGCGATTACCCCGAGGGACGCTTCACCCTGGCCTTTGTGGGCTATGGCGAAGAACGGGACCACACGGTGATCGAACTCACCCACAATTGGGATACCGATGCCTACGCGATCGGCGGCGGCTATGGCCACATCGCTATCGGCGTCGATGACATCCACGCCACCTGCGCCGCAATCGCCGGAGCCGGTGGACGCATCACCCGGCAACCCGGCCCGATGAAGCACGGCACCACGGTGATCGCCTTCCTCGAGGATCCCGATGGCTACAAGGTGGAACTGATCCAGCTCGCCGCTCCGGCTGCCATCCCGGTGGCCGCCGCCGCCCCCTGACCCGCTCCCGCGCCGCCATCCCCGCTGCCGATGCCCATCACCTCCACGCCTTCGCCATCGGCCAGCCTCACCGCCGATCCCGAGCGCTTCAGCGCTCCGGCCTGGGATCTGCTGGTCGCCAGTCAGGACATGGCTCGCCGCTGGCGGCACGGCGCCATGGATGTGGAGCACCTCGTGCTCACCCTGTTCACCGATCCCCGCTTCGCCGCCTGGGCCACGCCGCTGCCGGTGGATGAGAACCGTCTGCTGGATCGGCTCGAGGCCTTCTGCGCCGCCCAGCCCACCGCCTCCGACCAGACCCTGTACATCGGCGACGCCCTAGAGGATCTGCTCGAGGAGGCCGACCGGCGCCGTCAGGCTTGGGCCGCTCCCCTGTTGGAACTGCCCCACCTGCTCCTGGCCCTGCTGGAGGAGCCGCGCATCGGCGCCCGATTGCTGCTGGAGGAGGGTCTGAGTGAAGACCTGCTGCTGCGGCAGTGGCGTCCGGCCGCTGCCCCGGCCTTCGGCCCGGGGGCTGATAGCCCGGGGGCTGATGGTTGGGTGGATGCCGAGCCCGCCGCCCGCACCGTCTCGCCACCAGTCTCGCCACCCGTGGCTGCCCCTTCGGCCGACCCGGCCGCCGGCCGCGCTGCCGCAGGCCGTATGGGCCGGGCCGAAGGCAGCCGTGCTCCCCAGGGCCGGCTTGAGGCGACGTCCCCCGACGACGGCCTCCGCCTGGAGGCGCTCGATGCTGAGGCCCCCCTCACCGCCCTCGATCGCTACGGCCGCGACCTCACCGCCGCCGCCCGCGCCGGTGAGCTCGATCCGGTGATCGGACGCGACGCCGAGATCCGGCGCCTGATCCAGGTGCTGTCGCGCCGCGGCAAGAACAATCCCGTGCTGGTGGGTGAATCCGGCGTGGGCAAGACCGCTGTGGTGGAATCTCTCGCCCAGCGAATCGTGGCCGGCGATGTGCCGGATGCCCTGCGGGGCCTACGGCTCGTGGCCCTCGACCTGGGGGCCCTGATCGCCGGCGCCAAGTTTCGGGGGCAGTTCGAGGAGCGCCTGCGGGAGGTGTTGGCCCAGGTGCGGGATGGGGAGGCGGCGGCCGGGGATGCCGGCGGTGGCGTGGTGCTGTTCATCGATGAACTGCACACGGTGGTGGGGGGCGAGCGCTCCGGTCCCGATGCGGCCAGCCTGCTCAAGCCCGTGTTGGCCCGGGGCGATCTGCGCTGCATCGGCGCCACCACCCCCGAGGACTACCGCCGCACGATCGAGAAGGATCCGGCCCTTGAGCGCCGCTTCCAGCAGGTGCAGATCCGCGAGCCCGACCGCGACACCTGCCTGCAGATCCTGCGCGGCCTCAAGGAGCGCTACGAGGTCCACCACGGCGTGACCATCACCGATGGCGCCCTGGTGGCGGCGGCCCGGCTGGCGGACCGCTACCTCAGCGACCGCTGCCTGCCCGATTCCGCCATCGATCTGGTGGATGAGGCGGCGGCCCAGCTGCGTATGGAGGCCACCTCCAAGCCCCGGGCCGTGGAGGAGGCCGAAGCCGATCTGCGCCGGGTCGAGCTTGCCCTGTTGTCGGCGGAGGCTGCGCCCCAGGCGGAACGGGTGGCCTTGCAGGAGCGGCGCCGGCTCGCCCAACAGACCCTGGAGTCCCTGCAGAGCCGCTGGACCCGGGAGCGTGAGCGGCTGGCCGAGCTGCGGGAGCTGCTCCGCCAGGACGAGGAGCTGCGCCATGCCATCGCCGAGGCCGAGCGGGATGGTGCCTATGAGGAGGCGGCCCGGCTCGAGCACGACCAGCTCCATGGCCTGCAGCAGCGCCGCCTCGATCTGGAGGGCGAACTCAAGGCCGATCCGATGCTGCGCGAGCAGGTGGAGGAGGGCGACATCGCCGATGTGGTGGCCCGCTCCACCGGCATTCCGATCCAGCGGCTACTCGCGGGCGAGCGCCAGAAGCTGCTGGAGTTGGAGCACCGGCTGGGCGAGCGGGTGATCGGCCAGCCCGAGGCCGTGGCCGCCGTGGCCGCGGCGATCCGCCGAGCCCGGGCCGGTATGCAGGCCCCCACCCGGCCGGTGGGCTCCTTTCTGTTTCTGGGCCCCACCGGGGTGGGCAAGACCGAGCTGGCCAAGGCCCTGGCCGGCTCCCTCTTCGATGGCGAGGAAGCCCTGGTGCGGCTCGACATGAGTGAATTCATGGAGCGCAATGCCGTGGCCCGCCTGGTGGGGGCGCCCCCGGGCTATGTGGGCTACGAGGAGGGGGGGCAGCTCACCGAGGCGGTGCGGCGCCAGCCCTATGCGGTGCTGCTGCTCGATGAGGTGGAGAAGGCCCACCCCGAGGTGTTCAACCTGCTGCTGCAGGTGCTCGACGACGGACGCCTCACCGATTCCCAGGGCCGCACCGTGGATTTCCGCCACACGGTGGTGATCATGACCAGCAACCTGGCCAGCCGGGCGATCCTCGAGCGAGCCCGGGCCGGCAGCTCCGACCCCTCCGATCCTGGCCGTGAGCAGCAGCTGGATCGGGAGCTGGAGCGGGCCGTGGACGAGGCTCTGGCGCGCCAGTTCCGCCCTGAATTCCTCAACCGCATCGATGAGGTGATCCGCTTTCGCCCCCTGCGGCCCGCCGATCTCCAGCGGATCGTGCGGCTTCAGCTGGCCGAGCTGGCTTCGCTGTTGCGTGAGCAGCAGCTGGAGCTGGAGGTGGAGGAGGCGGCGGTGGCCCTGCTCGCCGAGCAGGGATATGAACCCGAATACGGAGCCCGGCCCCTGCGGCGGGTGCTGCGGCGGCGGATTGAGAACCCTCTGGCCACCCATCTCCTGGAGGATCGCTTCCGGGGCTGCAGCGGCGTACTGATCGAGGCGGTTGCCGCGAGCGAGGGGGAGGCCGGCAGCCTTCGCTTCGTGCCCCGACTCAACCAGGGTGAGGACGTCCGGTAGGGTGGTCGTTTGTCGGTGCGCGCCTCCTTCGTGGATCCGGCCTCTCCCACTCCCGCAGGCAGCCAAGGCTCCGCCGAAAGCCGCCCCATCCAGTCGGCCGCAGAGGAGCCTGAGCTCGGCTTGGCTGATTCCCTCGATCCGGATGCCAGGACCGGCTTCCTGGCGAGCACTCTGGCGGAACTCGGCAAGGTGGTCTGGCCCAGTCGTCAGCAGCTGTTCAGCGAGTCGGTGGCAGTGATTCTGATGGTGGCCCTTTCGGCCGCGGCGATCGCGGCGATCGATCGTTTCTACGGCTGGCTGTCCAACCTGGTGTTCCGTTGATGTCCTCCGCTCCCAGTCCTGTGTCCGAGCTTGATCAAGACCTCCCCCCGACACCGGAGTCGCCCTCGGAGCCGGCTGTCGATCTTCTGACGCTGAGCGAAGCCCCCGAGGGAGCCGAGGGAACCTCCGATCCCGATGCCGCGGGCAAGCCCCAGGTGGCGCGCTGGTATGCCGTGCAGGTGGCGTCGAGCTGCGAGAAGAAGGTGAAGGCCACCCTGGAGCAGCGGGCGGTCACCCTCGGGGTCGACAACCGCATCCTCGAGATCGAGATCCCCCAGACCCCCGGCGTGAAGCTGAAGAAGGACGGCAGCCGTCAGTCGATCGAGGAGAAGGTGTTCCCCGGCTACGTGCTGGTGCGGATGATCCTCGATGAGGACACGATGATGGCGGTGCGCAGCACCCCCAACGTGATCAATTTCGTGGGGCAGGAGGAGCGCCGCGCCACCGGCAAGGCCCGGGGCCACATCCGCCCCCGCCCCCTCAGCAGCCAGGAGGTGAATCGCATCTTCAAGCGGTCCGCCGAGAAGAAGCCCGTGGTCAAGGTCGATCTGGCCGAAGGCGATCAGATCCTGGTCACCGCCGGTCCGTTCAAGGACTTCCAGGGCGAGGTGATCGATGTTTCGGGCGAGCGCAGCAAGCTCAAGGCCCTGCTTTCGATCTTCGGCCGGGAAACCCCGGTGGAGCTTGAGTTCTCCCAGATCAGCAAGCAGAGCTGATCACCCCCGGCCGTCTCCCTGCGGAGGACGGCCCCGGTGCTCCCCCACCACGGGCGGGCACCACCCAGCCGGACCCTTCGGGTTCCGGTTATCCGCAGACCCTTCCCCGTTCCCACCGGGGGCCCCGTTCCCCCGTCTCCCCTAGGAGACCCAACCCCAGCCCAGCCGATGGCCAAGAAAGTCGTAGCCGTGATCAAGCTGGCCCTCAATGCCGGCAAAGCCAACCCAGCTCCCCCCGTGGGCCCAGCCCTTGGACAGCATGGCGTCAACATCATGGCGTTCTGCAAGGAGTACAACGCCCGCACCCAGGAGAAGGCCGGCTATGTGATTCCGGTGGAGATTTCGGTCTTTGAAGACCGCAGCTTCACCTTCATCACCAAGACCCCGCCCGCTTCGGTGCTGATCTCCAAGGCGGCCGGCATCGAAAAGGGTGCCGCCACCTCCTCCAAGGGCAGCGTCGGCGCCATCAGCCGCGCCCAGCTCGAGGAGATCGCCAAAACCAAGCTGCCCGACCTCAACTGCACCAGCGTTGAGTCGGCCGTGCGGATCATTGCCGGCACAGCCCGCAACATGGGCGTCACCATCAACGACTGACGCTCCCTGGAGTCGGCCCGCCTGCCGGTCTGACCCCGATTCCTGTCCCACTTCCATTGACCCCCCGGGGGAGACCACACCGGTCGCTCGCACCCCATTCCCGCCATGACAAAGATCTCCAAGCGTTTTGCCGTCGCCGCCGCCAAGGTTGAAGACCGCACCTACGCCCCGCTCGAAGCGATCGAACTGGTGCAGGCCAACGCCACCGCCAAGTTTGATGAAACCCTGGAAGCCCACGTGCGCCTGGGCATCGATCCCAAGTACACCGACCAGCAGCTGCGCACCACCGTGGCCCTGCCCCACGGCACCGGCCAGACCATCCGCATCGCCGTGATCGCCCGGGGCGAGAAGGTGGCCGAGGCCAAGGCCGCCGGCGCTGATCTGGCCGGCGACGACGACCTGGTGGAATCGATCGCCGGTGGCGCCATGGACTTCGACCTGCTGATCGCCACCCCCGACATGATGCCCAAGGTGGCCAAGTTGGGCCGGGTCCTCGGTCCCCGCGGCCTGATGCCCAACCCCAAGGCCGGCACCGTGACCACCGACCTGGCCGGTGCCATCGCCGAGTTCAAGGCCGGCAAACTCGAGTTCCGTGCCGACCGCGCCGGCATCGTGCATGTGCGCTTTGGCAAGGCCAGCTTCGAAGGGGCCAAGCTGCTCGAGAACCTCAAGGCCCTGCAGGAAACCATCGACCGCAACAAGCCCAGCGGTGCCAAGGGCCGCTATTGGCGCAGCCTTTATGTCACCTCCACCATGGGCCCCTCCGTGCCCGTGGACTTCTCCGCCCTGCAGGACATCAAGCAGGAAGGCTGAAGAGTCCTTCCCCGCCGTGGCGCCCCCTCGGCCAGCGTCGCCCCGTCTCCGGCTTCCCCCGGTGGCGGGGTTTTTTGTGTTGATCGTTTGGGCTGGGATCGGGCTGCTTCTGCCGGCATGCCATCCTCTTTCCCCCGGGCGGCCCCTGGCCGGTTTCGATCGGAGCCCCTCCGCTCCTCGGGCCGGGAAGACCGTGTCGCCAGTAGCCCCCCTGATCGCCCTGGGGGATTCGATCACCGCGGCCGGTCCCTGGAGTGAGGCGTTTCCTGGTCGCTCCGTGCTCAATGCCGGCATCTCCGGCAACACCACGGTGGATCTGCTCGGGCGCCTGGATGTCCTGCCCGGCCTGGGCGGGGCCACGGTGGTGCTGATGGCGGGCATCAATGATCTGCTTCAGGGCGAAGCCCCGGCTCCGGTGGCCGACCGCATCCTGCGCATTCGGCGGGAACTCCTGGCCCGCGGGGCGGCCCGGGTCGTGGTGGTCGCCACCCTGCCCTGTGAAGCCGCCCGCTGGGGCCCCCGCTGCCTCGCCCCTGTGCAGGACCTCAACCGCCGGCTCCGTGGCGCCGTTCCCAGCGCAGACTTTCTCGATCTCACGGACCTGCTGGCCGATGGCGCCGGCCTGCGCCGTTCCATGGGACTGGATGGCCTGCATCTCGGGCCGCAGGGTTACAGCCTCTGGTTCAAGAGGTTGGAGGCCATGTTGTAAGTTATTGAGCTGGCTTTGGCCAGAAGGGCACGCGCCCTGACCCAAGACAGCAGGTGAAGGAAGGCCCGGGTTCGCCGGGGTCGCTCGTTCGTAAGTCCTGCCGAGGTGCACGCATTCACGGCAAACCCGTGACCTGACTTTGCGATTCCTGGGGGTTGTCCCTACGGAGAGCGGAACAGGCCAGCGGCCTCGATGGTCCCCTCAGCTGATTGGCTCAGGGGATGGATGGCGGAGTTTCCCTTCAGGGAATTCAGCGATCCTGGGGCCGCGTACCCGGCTTGTTCCCCTCGATCCGTTCCTCATCCCATGGGCCGCACGCTGGAGAGCAAGCAACAGATCGTCGAAGAGCTCAAGGGGCTCCTCGGTGAAGCCGAAATGGCGCTGGTCCTTGATTTTCAGGGCCTCTCCATCAAGGAAATGTCTGATCTGCGGACCCGTCTGCAGGCCAGCAACGGTGTATGCAAGGTGACCAAAAACACCTTGATGCGCCGGGCCATTGATGGCAATAGCGCTTGGTCGGAACTCGAATCCCTGCTCACCGGCACCAACGCCTTCATTCTCGTCAAAGGAGATGTGGGTGGTGCGGTGAAGGCCGTGCAGTCCTTCCAGAAGGACAGCAAGAAGTCGGAAACGAAAGGGGGCCTTTTCGAAGGCCAGCTCCTCTCCGCCGCCGACATCAAGGCCATCGGGGATCTGCCCTCCAAGGAGGTGCTCATGGCCCAGATCGCCGGTGCGATCAACGGCGTGGCCACCAAGCTGGCGGTGGGCATCAACGAAGTTCCCTCCGGCCTCGCCCGGGCGCTCAAGCAGCACGCCGAATCCGGCGAAGGCTGAGGACCAGCCCCTGTGTCCCCTTCGGGCACACAGGCCTGCGCTCCACCGAGCTCCACCGATCCGACTGTTCAACCCAACAGATCTGTTGCTGATTCCCAAATCATGTCCGCTACCACTGACCAAATTCTCGAACAGCTGAAGACCCTCTCCCTGCTGGAAGCTTCCGAGCTGGTTAAGCAGATCGAAGAGGCCTTCGGCGTTTCCGCCGCCGCTTCCGCCGGCGTTGTGATGGCTGCTCCCGGCGCCGCCGCCGCCGCCGAGCCCGTCGAAGAGCAAACCGAATTCGACGTGATCCTCGACAGCTTCGACGCTGCCGCCAAGATCAAGGTGCTCAAGGCCGTTCGCGAGGCCACCGGTCTCGGTCTGGGCGAAGCCAAGGCCCTGGTGGAGGCTGCCCCCAAGGCCGTCAAGGAAGGCATCAGCAAGGCCGATGCCGAGGCCCTCAAGAAGACCATCGAAGAAGTTGGCGGCAAGGTCACGATCAAGTGATCCCCGGGCCTTCTGCCCCGATGCGATCAAGCCGGTCCCTAGGACCGGCTTTTTTGTGTCCGTGCCCGGCTCGACGCACCGACCCGGCCGCCAGCGCTTGCTCCCGGCGGCCGGGTCGCTGCCAGAGCATGAAAAAGCCCCGCTGATAGCGGGGCCTGAAGGTTGGAACGTTCCTGGGGAGTCTGTCCTCGTTTCGACCCTCGGGTTCGTTCCTCACTCCTCACACGCTGCGAATTTAAACAGAAGCTTCCCGAAGGCCAGAGGGGGAGGTTCGGATTATCAAGTGGCCGCCCCGTGGGCAGCTCATTCGCGGAAGGGAATCACCTGCAAGGCGATCGCCCGGCCCTCGCCGCCGGTTGCCCTCGCCGGTTGGGGGGCGCGTCTGCCCCGATCCGCAGAGGGCGCCAGCACGCCGCTGGCCGGCGGTGGTGGCGGCGGCAGCCGCATTGGGCTCCAGGCTCGGCGGGCGCCCAGGGGGCCCGTGGGCTCCGGCTGGGAGGCCGCCACGAGCTGCTCGGCACTGGCCGCGTTCGCGAAGTAGAGGTGGTTAAGGGTCTGGCCGCCATAGCGGCGCCGCTGCAGTTCCCAGCCGGGATTGAGTCGCAGGGCCACAAAGGCCTCGCGGTCGCGGGCTGGCACGGACGCGCGCCCCACCACCAGATTCTGGCTCAGGGCGGGGGAGCTGGCCAGCAAGCGCAGGTCCTGGCCGCTCTGCTCCAGGCGCAACCGCAGGGGGCCGGCGCGAAGGCCGCTGCCCTCCCGGTTGCCCAGTCGCAATGAATAGCCGTTGCTGTCGAGGTAGCGCCCGCAGATGCCGGTGAAGTCGAAGCGGTTCAGGCTGGGGTCCACCAGGCCGTCGGGGCGCTGCTGCCAGCACAGGGGTGCTGGCTTGATCTGCTCCAGCACCAGCAGGGTCCACTCCCCGTTGCCGAGGGGGCGACCCAGCACCGCATAGCGGCCGGGATCCACCGGCCCTGCTTCGAAGAGCTCTCCGGCCTGCCCCCGGGGCGTCAGCCCGAAGCCGGCCACGGCCCCGGCTGCGGCCGTGGCCACCAAGGCACCTCCGGCCAGGGCCAGGTAAGTTCGCTGCATGGCAGGGTCTCCGGTGCCCCCGGGGCATCCGGGTCGGCCGCCGGGAAGGGCTCCCAATTCAAGCGAACCTGACAAGGGGGTGGGGCCGATGGGCGACGGGGCGACTCAGGGGCCAGCGCAGGTGGTGGCAGCGGCCTGTGATGGGGCCTGCAGCGGCAATCCCGGCCCCGGGGGCTGGGGTGCCCTGCTGCGCTTCTCCGATGGTTCCGTGCACGAACTGGGAGGGGCTGAGGGCGCCACCACCAACAACCGCATGGAGCTCACCGCGGCTCTGGCCCTGCTGCGGGAGCTGCGGGAGCTGCCCCGCGATCCGGGCCTGGTGATCCGCACCGACAGCCGCTATCTGATCGACGGCCTGCAGAAATGGCTCCCGGGCTGGAAACGCAAGGGCTGGCGCACCGCCTCCGGTGGCGCGGTGCTCAACCGGGATCTCTGGGAGCAGCTCGATGGCAGCCGCATCCGGGGCCTGGAGCTGCAGCATGTGCGCGGCCACAGCGGCGATCCCGACAACGACCGCTGTGACGCCATCGCCGTGGCCTTCTCCCGCGGCCAGAGCCCCCAGCTGGAGGTCGGAGAGCGGCTCACCAGCGCCGGGCTCGAGGCTGGCCGGCCGTCTGCCCCCTTGCCCTCCTCCCCAGCCGCGAAGGCGGTCCAATCCGACCTCCTAGCAGCCGCGCCCTCCGATCCGGCCCCTCCGGCCCTCGGGCGCCTGCTGGAGCGCCTCGAAGTGGCCGATCGGCTGGCTCGGGGCGGCTATGCGCTCAACCTGGTGGAACTGGCCCAGTTGGTGGATCTCCCTCTGCGGCAGCTGGAATCTCGCAGCTCCGCCTGGACCTGGCGTGACTGGCTTGTGCAGCCGCTCGGCGATGGGCGCTGGCGCCTGGACCGTGGCGCGGGAGGATTGGCGCAGCCGGAGTGACCACCGTCGCGCCATGGTGAGTGATCCATCCCCCCCCCAGCCGCGGTCGGGAGCCACCGGCGGGCTCTACCGCCGCTTCGTGGAGCCGCTGCTCCGCACCGATGAGGGAGCCGACGCCGAGCAGTTGAGTCGGATCAGCCTCGGGATCCTCGGAGAAACCGCCCTGCGCCGTGACTGGCCGGTGGTGCGGGAGGCACTCCAGGGGCTGGCCCTGGAGCTCCAGCGCCGTGATCCGCGGCTTCAGCAGACGCTCTTCGGTTGCCGTTTCGCCAATCCGGTGGGCCTGGCCGCGGGCTTCGACAAGAACGGTGTGGCCGCGGCCCTGTGGGACCGTTTCGGCTTCGGCTTCGCGGAGCTGGGCACGGTGACCTGGGAGGCCCAGCCCGGCAATCCCAGGCCGCGGCTGTTTCGCCTGGCGGCCGAGCGGGCCGCCCTCAACCGCATGGGCTTCAACAACGAGGGGGCCCGGGCGGTGCGCCGCATCCTGGAACGCCAGAAGCTGCCCCCACCGGGGCAGCGGCCGGCGGTGCTGGGCCTGAACCTCGGCAAATCGCGTCTCACCTCCCTGCAGCTGGCTCCCGACGATTACGCCTCCTCCCTGGAGCTGCTGGCCCCCCTGGCGGATTACGCCGTGGTGAATGTCAGTTCCCCCAACACGCCTGGCCTGCGGGAGCTGCAGGAGGAAAGCCAGCTGCGCCGATTGGTGGAGCGGCTGCGGCGTCTGCCGGCCTGCCCGCCCCTGCTGGTGAAGATCGCACCCGACCTGGAGGACGACGCCATCGATGCGATCGCCCGTCTCGCCTATGAGGAAGGCCTGGCGGGGGTGATCGCCGTGAACACCAGTCAGGACCGGCTGGGGCTGGGCCAGCGTCGGCTGGCAGCCACGGGCCGTTTGCTGGAGGAGGAGGCGGGGGGGCTGAGCGGCCGGCCGCTGCGGCAGCGGGCCCTGGAGGTGCTGCGCCGGCTTCGGGCCACGGCGGGGCCGGCCCTGCCCCTGGTGGGTGTGGGGGGGATTGATGGACCGCAGGCTGCCTGGGAGCGGATCACCGCCGGTGCGTCTTTGGTACAGATTTATACCGGTTGGATCTATGAAGGACCCATTCTGGTGCCGGAGATCCTGGAGGGACTAGTGCAGCAGCTGGAGCGCCACGGTCTGGCAACCCTGGCGGAAGCGGTGGGTTCCGGGCTGCCCTGGCGATCAGCTCCTTAAGGGCACCTTGAACCATTCGAGTCCAAGCGGGACGCTGCAAATGAGCCTCATTTCCGCATCAGCATCAGTTTGAAAGCGAATTCTCGCAATAAAATAGCGCTCAAATGACATGATCCGAAAAATCCAGTCAATTGCCGATCAATCAATTGTGCCCAACACGTAGGCGTGGCGTTGGAGATTTCTAGCCTTATCGAGGATCTGCAGGAACGGATCCTGCCTCTGCAGGCCCGTCTGTTCCCTCGCCAACTTCTGCTTGAGCTCCGTGATGATGGGATTCAGGCGCAGGTGCTCGCCGATGGCAGCCCCGGGAAGGTGCGTTTCGATGCACTTCTTCCCCCGCACACCTGTCGCAATGGCATGCCCCTTGAGCGCGAGCCCATCGGCGACTTGATCGGTGACCTGATGGTGCGCGACAACCTGATGGAAGCCTTCGTGATGGCGGCCCTTCCCCCTGCCGCGGCGGCCTGGCGGGTGATCGAATGGCCAGCCGGCCTTGCGGTTCCGGACGATCCCCTCCTAGCGGTTCGTGAACTCGATCCCGTTTCGCTGCGGCTTCCCTTCTCGCTCAGTGAGGCCGTGATCGACATCAGGCCCATCGCCGGTTCCGGTACCAAGGCCATGCTTGCCGCCAGTTCCCGGGAGTTGGTCGATTCCTGGATCGAGGTGTTCAACCATGCCGGTGCCCGGCTGGAGCGCCTGGCCCCGGCCCAGTCCTGCGAGTTCCTCGCCCTGTGCGCCCATCTGGAGGGGGTGTCCAGCCGGGATCTGGTGCTGCTGCTCACCCCAGGACCCTCCACGACCCGATTGCTGATGGTGCGGGATGGCACGCCTCGCTTCGAGCGCTCCGTTGCCGCCGCAGGCCATCAGTTGCTTGAGGAGGTAGCCCGATGCGTTGCCTTCTACCGCCGCATGGATCCCGAAGTCCGCGCCGTGCGCCTGCTGCTGGCCGCGCCCATGGCCGAGGCCGATGCCCTGGCCGCACGGCTGGGGGTGCAGCCGGAGCTCATTCACTCCACCCCCTTCGACTCGCTGGTGATCGAAGGCCTCGCCGTTGCGGAGCTGGAACCATGACGTCCCCCGCTCGCATCAATGGCAATCGCAATCGCAATGCCAATCGCAATGGCAAGGCTCAGGGATCCCTGGTGCTCGACCTGCTGCGCGAGCGGCGAACCACCCTCGGCATTGAAGCCATTTCTGCCACCCTGGCTCAGAGGAAAACCCTCCTGCAGCGAGGTGCCCTGATCGGGCTGATCCTGCTGGGCAGCATGGTGGGCCTCTGGACCCTGCTGCTGTTGCAGAGCGCCCTGTTGCGTAGCCAGATGGCTCAGCTTGAGCAGTTTGAGGGCCAGGCCGCCGAACTCCAAGCCCAGATCGCCGCCCGCAACCAGAAACTGGAGGCCATTAAGAACACGAACCAGGACCTCGCCCGGGCCCTCACATCGGGGCGCACGTCCTCAGCCCTGCTCACCGCGTTGCAGCTCAACACGCCCGTGGGGGTGCATTTGCTCTCGGTGGATACAACCAATGATTTGCTGATCAAGGGCCAGGCTTTCGACCCTTACGCCCTAGTGCGCATCAATGCGTTCCAGCTCCAGCTCCAAGGCCTGGCGTTCTTTGCTCCCAAGGCGGTGCAGCTCATCAAGGTGGAGCGGCAGCCTTCCGTGGTTCAGGCCGCTCCCCGATCCGGCAACGGGCCGGAGCCAACACCGGGTCCCCTGGCGTTTGAAATCCGGGCTCCTTTTGCCAGCCTCGATGCCGAGCAACAGCTGGCCTTGCTGCAGCAACTCGGTTCCGATGGCATGGCGAGGCGCCTCAACCTGCTTCGGTCTGAGGGTCTGATGCCATGACCAATCTTCAGGAGGGTGGCTCCCAGGTATCCGGCCTCTGGCTGCGGCGTTTCTGGCTGGGTCTGCCCATCGCTCTTGGCGGTCTCCTGGCCTTCCTGCTGCTGGCCACGGTTGTGCTGCCCCTGTGGCTGGCCCTGCAGAACGACATGAAGCGACGCTCCGAGCTGGAAGCCCTGCGGGATCAGGTCGCCAGCCGCCGCCTGCAGCTCCAGGCCCTGGATGCTGCCGATGAAAAGGCCCAGGCCTTGCAGGCGAAGCTGTTCGAGATCGTGACCGGCAATGGCGACCTCTCCACCTTCATGGCGATGCTAGACCGCGAGGCCAAGCTCGCTGGGGTGCAACTCGATCTGTTTCAGCCCCAGCTAGCCCCCCCTCCTGCCCAGCCTGGTGCTCCCGCTGCCGCCGCTCCGCCCGCGGCTCCGGCAACCGCCCCTGGTCGGCCGCCTGCTGGGGCCGCGGCAACCCCGGCACCTGCAGGCCAACCCGTTCAGCCCGGCCAGCCCCCTGTCCCGGGGATCGGTGAGATCAAGGGACTGCTCACCACCACGATCCTGCTGAACGCCAGGGGGCCTTACCCGGCCCTGGTGACTTTCCTGCGCCGGCTCGAGCTGCTGAATGTGCTCGTGGCGCAGAGCGATCTCGTGCTCCAGGCCGACAAGGCCGTGGCTACGGCCTCCGGATCGCCTCAGTCCAGGCAGCAGCCGGTGCTGATGAAGCTCCAGATCAAGCTCTACGGCCGTGAGGGGCCCCCCCCATCCCGGGCTGGTGCGACCGCCTCCGGGCAGCCCAGGACCATGGCGCCGCCTCCGGCGCCATCCCCTCCGGGAACCGCCGCTCCCGCCCGCTGAATTCCGTGCCTCCCCTCCCTGCCCTTCGCGCTTCTCGATCCGTGTTCCGAACCGTTTCGCCGATCTACACCGCTGGCGTGGCCGTCAGTTTGGTGTGTGTTTCGGGGCTGGATCTCGCCCCGGCGCTGGCCCAGGTCCAGGGGGCGCCCACCGGCCCAGCCCAGGCCTCGCCGCGCACGATTCCGATTTCGGCCCGCACGGCCCCGCTGGAACTGCGGGTTGATCGTCGCAGCGATGCCGTGGATGTGGTGATCAGCGGCGTGGGAGCCGGACCCCAGCTGCAGCAGAGCAACAGCGGTGCCGTCTGGCTCGGCCGTCTCTACGTGGCCACTCCCACCGGCCTGCGCCGCGGAACCCAGACGCTCTCGCTGCCGGAGGCGGGCTTCCAGTCGATCAGCCTTTCGGGGTTTGGCAGCCAGTTCAACATCCAGGTGGCACCGGTGCCCGGCTTCCCCTTGGGGCGCCCACTGGTGAGCGCCGATGGCAATAACTTGATTCTCACCTTCGCCGCGGCGCCCCAGGCCTCGCAGCAGACCTTCAGCCGGGATCTCACCATCCCCGGCCGGGTGCCCCAGCCGGACATGGTGCCGCCCTTGCAGCCCCGGGCGGTGGCACCGCCGGTGGGGGATATGGCGGTGGGATCGATCCTGATCGCCAATTCGGGCTTCGTGAATGTGAGTGGCCCGCCGATCACGATGACCAGCACCACTTCACCGGCGAAGCAGGTGCTGATGATTCTCAGCCGCATGGGTGGCTATGGCTTCGTGTATGTGAATGCCGATCCTTCAAGCCAAGCCGCTTCCGGTAGCAGCGGAACCCCAGCGGCTGGCGATCAAGCCTCCAGCCGCCCGATCTCGATTTCGTTCAAGAATGAGAACTATGCCCGGGCCCTCAATTCGGTTCTTTTGGCCTCCGGCCTGCAGGGGAAGGTGGAAGGCAACACCCTGCTGGCCGGTCCGAATGTGCTGAGCAAGGGTTTTGGCGCCCAGCTTTCGAAGGTGTATCGGCTCAACCAGGTGGGGGCAAACTCGGCGGCGGATTATCTCGCCAACCTTGGTGCCCGTGTCTCGAAGACCAACACGACCACAACGGCCATCAGCCAGGGTGTGCCCCAGTCGCAGCAGGTGAGCCAGGCCAGCACCACCAGCACCACCCAATCCAGCACCATCACCACTGTGAATTCCTACGGGGCCGACAACGGCCCATTGCTGGGTCTGCAGGCCACCACCGATTCCCGCCTGTCCACGATCACCCTGGTGGGTAGCCCGCCTCTGGTGGCGGTGGCCGAAACCTATCTGCGCCAGCTGGATCTGCGCCAGCGCCAGGTGGCGCTTTCGGTGAAGATCCTGGATGTATCGCTGGATAATCAGAAGGAAATTGACAACAGTTTTGCCTTCCGCTATGGCAATAATTTTATTGTGAATGACTCGGGTCAGATGCTGGGAGCGTTTGGTTCGCTCTTGCCGCCTACTGCCGATGCATTTGGCCGTGGTTATCCACAGGATGTCGATTTTGAAATAGGTCTGGATGGCTCAATCACTGCCAAAGCTCCTCCTGGTTACAATATTATGGGCGGATCTAATCGGGGGCCGGCTTTTTATCCACCAGGAAACCGCGCCAGTATTTTTAAAGATGCGACCAGGCGGAATCCAGGCCTCGCCTATCCGCCTGATAATTTTTATAATTTTGTTAAGGCCAAGATCGAATCTTCTTCAACCAAGGTTCTGGCCAGCCCTACGCTGATACTTAGTGAGAATAGTGAGGAATTGCGAACTGGTGATGATCAGTTGGCCGTCAACATTCAGTCCCTCTCCAGTGGCGGCTCTGGTTCAGGTGGCTCTGGCGGGTCTTCCGGTGGCGGTGGTGGTTCAACATCGGCCGCGATCGGTCGCACTAAGGCCAATGAATCTTTTGTCACGGTGGGTGAGCAGGTGATCACCAATTACACCGTGACCACCGGAACTCAAGGTAACGGCAATTCTTGTCAGCCCCAGTTCGGGATCGCCGGGCTCACGTTTGGCGCCCGCGTTTCCAAGATCGATGACAACGGCTTCGTGACCTTCTCCATGTCGCCTGCGATTTCGGCAACGGTTCGTCAGTTCCCGGTGCAGGGTTGCGGTCCGATTGATATTCTCGCTATCCGGCGACTTGACACCGGCAGCGCGCGCGTCCGCGATGGCCAAACCCTCATCCTGACGGGCGTGATCTCCGATCGCGATACGGAGGCTGTGACCAAGTGGCCCATCTTGGGTGATATTCCGATCATCGGCCAATTCTTCCGCAACAGCGGCAGCAACCGCGCCAAGCGCGAACTCGTGATCCTGGTCACCCCTCGGATCATTGATGACACCCAGGGCGGCAGCTGGGGCTATGGCTATCAGCCCAGCACGCGTGATAGCCGTCGTTTTCTCGGCACCAGCGCTGGTCAGTCCCCTTACTAACGTTCACCATCACTTGGCCGCAAAGATCTCTCGTAAATGCCAGTGGCCTCATGGAGGCGGCTCAGGTTCATAGTGCTGTTATGCGGATGTTGAAGCGAATCAAACGCTTTACAATCACTAAGGACTTCCGAATCTCTCATCCTTTGTGAATTGAGACAAAACGTGCGTGCACTTGCGGGCAAGCCATCCCACGTGTAATAATGCTGTATGTTAAGCACAAGCTTTCGGCCTCACATCCAAAGTTTACGGTTCTCTTCTCAGTGATTTCCCCATGGACAGCCAAGAGCAACTGGAGAGCCTTAATCGCTCGCAACCAAAAGCTGCTGTCGTAGAGCATTTGAACTTTTCGCAAATACAGAGTGAATTCAGCGCGAAAGCATCTGAAGTCAATGAGCGAATTAAGCAACTCGAAAAATCTCAGATCGTTTCGCCTTCGCTATTGGATTTAGTGGTCAGCCTTTAACCTGACTTCTTTAATGCTCAATGAGGCAAGTTCCATGCTACGAAGTTCTCTCATTTACTTGTGAGAGTTTTTTCACAGCACTTTCAAGCGATATTTGCTGTCCAGGCGAAACCTCTGCCAACAATGTCGCTCAATATATATGGCGCTACTTAGAACAACTTGAAGCAAAGACTGTTATTATTGAGTACACTTATACTGATGGAGACTTTTTGGAGGATCATGCATCTTATTATGTCCGATGCTTTAATGATTATCGGCGTCATTGTAAAAGACTTCACTTTTTCAGAGATTCCTTTGATGAAGCCCATTTTAGCCGTCTGATCCTTCGGGATTCTACGGACGATGAACTAGAGGCTCTTGTTAAGGGGTACTTAGGTTTCATCGTCGTTAGGCCATTACCGAAGGCGGTTATTGGAAGGACGGTGCTTGCATCATATCCATCGGATAATGGCCGCCGTAACTACACCTCACTGCGCGTTTATCGAGCCAATCTTTTCGGGCTTGATCTATCTATTGAGAGCCTTGCGTTTCAAGAACAAGATACCGTTTTAGCTGCATGCGCGACGGTTGCTCTTTGGTCTGCATTTCATAAGGCATCTGATTTATTCGGAACATTCTCTCCTAGGCCCGCAGAGATAACAAAGGTAGCAAATGGAGCAGGCAGCACCTCAAGGGCAATTCCGTCACACGGACTTACGCCCTTGCAGATGGCTCACGCAGTTCGCTCAGTTGGCCTTGAGCCTGAAGTGATAGCAGCCAACCCGGCTGTGCCTCTGGTATCAGTAATCTATTCACACCTAAAGCTGGGGCTTCCTGTTGTCCTTGGTGTTGACATCGAATCTCAAGGTCTTCATGCACTAACGATAGCTGGTTATTCCATGATAACCTCTCAAGCAATTGGGAGCGAAGTAGGACATGGCTATAGCTCTCCGCCATTCTCCGGACTACGAATTAATGAGTTTTACGCCCATGATGATCAAATCGGACCTTTTTCTCGTTTACGTGTAATTCCTTCCTCTAGCAGCGAGTGCCCTGTATATTTTACTGGATCATGGAAAGACCCATCAGGCAAAGAACTAGTCATGACTCCGCAGTTTCTTCTGATACCAGTATACAATAAAATCCGAGTTACATTTGTGGATATGCAAGGCTGGATTCAACGACTGTGGGAAGTGCTAACGTGCGTAATAGTCGATCACGCTAATTATGAGTGGGACACTTATTTGGTTGCCTCTAATGGCTTGAAAACTGAATTTGCAATGGAGTTAAAGGGACATCCAGCGCAGCAGTCGTTTCTAACGAGACATCATCCGAGATTTATTTGGAGGAATTCGTTAAGATATAATGGGAAAGTCGTCCTTGATCTTTTTGCTGATGCAACTGACATGCAGCATTCAATGCCATTCTACGATGTCTTATGGTATAATTCAGGGCTTCAGTCTCTCGTTGCACAGTTAGTGACTGCTCCGCAACTTAGCATTCAACTAAATCAAATGCTAACTATACGGTTTCTTGAGTTCCTTCGATCTACTAGCCAAGGGGCAAGTATTCCCGCATAACGCTCAAGATCAGCGGTGGGCATCTCCTTGAGGCCTTGATCAAGAATTTCAGCTCCATCCGCTGCATCTTGATATTCAACATGTCCCCGCTCACATAAAGAAGAGCTCATGACTGTACGGGCCTAGAAAGCATAGGTGATTACATTGTTGCTTTCCGAGATCATCTTGTTGGCAAAGAGTAAATCAATAATGCGGTCCACATCGGGTTGCGAGATTTTTTTTTGGAACATGGCCGAGATATGCTGGGCCAACGTTGTTCGCTTGCGAGGTCTCTTCGGTTTAATCGTCTTGCTGAGCAACTCAAACACGCGTTTGTAGTTCGGCTCCTCAGTAGATGCGCTCTTTGGATCCAGTTCAAGCAAGCTATTTATCCTTCTGCACTTTAGGCCGCTCCTATTTAGATGCCGAAGGAGAGGATCGAAACCCTTATCCCTGGAAAGAACAATGCATTGTATGCTGGGAGCCGTTTCAATGATTCTTCCGAGCTGGCAAGCGATATAGAAATCCAATGCGTTGCTGCCATTGCCGTCAACGCGGTGCCACTCGACGCGATTGCCTAATTTCTGTGTGCAGGCAACCATGGATACTGGCACACTTTTTTGACTTGCTCCAACAAAGATCATGACCTGAAAGCCCTCATCAAGTCGATCAAAGTCTACCTGATGCACATTCTCATAGTCCACGAGCAGAAGACTGTTGCTCACTTTGAACCCACCTACGCGAGAATGCGCGGACCCCCTAAACGCGATCTATCATCCCATATGCCACTGATTTCCGAGACATCAGCTTCTCAAACGGCCTTGGAATGAAAGCCGCATTGGGTTGGGTACTGGCGAACGCTGCCATCACCTGGCCAGAGGGAGCGATTGCTCCGATTATCATTCTCATGGCGGCTGGTCAAGTTAATGGTGATGTTAGGCATCTCTTGCAACATCCAGCTCAGGCTTCTCCAGCAATCTCAAGAAGGCATGATTCTCTAACATCTTTCGGAATTCTGATTAGGCTGGAAAGTTCATCAAGTAACTCAGGTGTTCCAGTGCTTAATGGTGATCGAGCAAACATCCAGTTGCCAAATGTCATGCCTACATGTCCAAAGATGGATTTTCCCAGCTGTGCATTATTCCAGGTAATCGCACTATGTGCCTTGTTAGAGGGTGTGTGAATTACTCTCTCCAGCCAGCCTGAGTAGGGCCTTCTGTGCTCTGGCTGTACCTGGCCATCGCTATTCATTTGCTGAACCAATGCCAGTTCTTCGTCTGTCAGTCTTGGAAAGCAATACTCACGAATACTGAATACAGACATGTCCAGCATCAACAAATCTCCTGGCTCAGCGAAGAAGCCAACTCCCATGTACCTTTCGTGCGCCCCGCACCGCTCAAGCCTTTGAATAAACTCAATTATTTTAGGGCTAAGCGTCATGTCTAAATTCTTTGCCTCTGCCTGAGCTTTATTAATTGCACGGAGAACTTCGTGTCCTATCTCTTTGCTGCTAACCTCGTTTAGTAGGCAGATGCATTTTGCATACTTCTCTAGGCAATGCAAAGAAGACCAGAGAAATTGATTCCCGAGCAGAGCTTGATAGGCCAAACGCGCATGCGCATAGTCACGATCAGCATTATCCCTGTAGCAACCAAGTGCAACGCGAATAAAATAGGAGTGCTTCTCAGTCATGCTGGCAACACTGACGGCAATGATCGCTCTTTGATGGCTATTCCCTGATCATAACTCTTGACTCCGTGTCTCACTTTGCCTAACGCCAAAGCTCAGTGGCGTGCCGCTTGCGGCTCGTCCACTGAAGCGCCGTGTTGGGCGCCGTGATAAAGAAACTCGGGAGCGAGATCTGCGCCATTCGGCCAAATAACAGTTTCAAGTTCTGGATCAACCTTGACCTGCAGAAAGAGATCGGGATCCTTCAGTGGTTCAAACATCGGACCCCACAGCTCATTGATGAGCTCAATTATGCCAACCTTGCCATCGTGAAATCGTAGCCACAAGCGATAGCCCTGCAGCGGCTTGACCTCGACAACTCTTGGGATCATGGAGGCTACTCAAGAGGCTCTATTTTAACCAAGGGTTGGCGTGCTTGCGCAAGAGACCAGTCATCGAGCAGCTCTGCCTTGTGAAGAATCCGCCATTCTTCCACAAGACGTAGGGCCCTAGCACCAAGACTTCCATCAATCACAAGGCCGTCTTTAATCCGAATAGAAACCTGCATGTCTACGTATTTTGCGTGAAAATGAGGAGGAGAATGATCGTTATAATGCATGGAAATGATGATACCGAAGAAGCGTGTAGCTCTGGCAATTGTCTTCACCTGAGGCGTGAGCTTGATTCTACCTACAAACGATTTCGGCGCGCCCAACGCTTATTGGATGGTTTCCGAGAACCACGGCGGCGCTCCTGCTTTGGTCCGATAACCACCTCTTTGTTGACAACCCAATCCTTGCCACCGCAGCCAGTTCATGGCAGATATGTTCGTTGTGAACAGTGGTGATCGGACCCGATATCCTCATGTAGCGGATGCTACGAACCGCCCTGCGGGACGAAAGAGGGGCCGGCCCTGAAAGAAAGGCGCGGCAGAAGCCATAGGCATAAGGCTACGGATAAGTTAACCCTTGCTATTGATTCTATGCCGGACTTGGGAATGCCGGAATAAGTTCTACGGATGGAGCCCTTGATGGGGTGGACGTGCCTCAGGAGAAGGAATTGGCGCTCTCGCTTCAGCGGGTCACGCAGTCGTATTTGCTGCCGCCATTTTTCGGTCCTGTCCGACCCGAGCGACTACGCTGCCAGACGGGGCACCAGCACGCGCGAATGATCCAGGGCGTCCGCCCGAACTCGCTTCACCCGCGGCAGCGCAACCGCCCTTTCCCTTACCGCTATGGCTCAGGAAGAGGGCGAAGCTGAAGGCCTCAATCTCGTTCCGGTTCTCCTATATGTCCAACAACCATGTATGTCCAACAACCATGCCCGCCTGATCAGAACGCCAACGGCACCAGGAATTTGACCGCCAGGGGGGCCAGGGCTCCCGCCATAGCGGCGGCCCCTTGAAGCAGCTGGCCGCCGAAGCCATTGCCGCTTGGCGGTTTGCCATCCGGTTTCACAAGGCCGCTGGCGGCCTTGCGGAGATCCTGGGCTCCCTTGGTATCGCCTCCCTGCTCCAGCAGAACCGCGGCATGGTTGAGGTCTTGGGCGGCCAGTTGGTTCTGGCCCTGCTCCTGGCGGCTGATGCCCCGGGCTGCCCAGCTCACCGGGGCTGCGGGCTGGCGCTGGATCGCCTGGCTGAAGAAGGTTTCCGCCTCGGGAAAGCGTCCTTCGGCGGCCGCCTTGACCCCGGCGTTGTGGAGCTGGGCGTAGTTGAGCTGGCTGGGCTGAATCCCGATCGCCCCATCCCAATGGCTGCGACTCAGCGCTCCTTCATCGAGCTGGGCCGCGCTCAGATCGCTGCGGCGCAGATCCGTGCCCTCCAGTTGGGCGCCGCGTAGATCGGCGCCCCGGAGGGAAGCCCCCTGCAGGCTGGTGAAGCGGAGATCGGCGCCGCTGAGCACGGCGCCATCGAGGCGCGCCTGGCTGAGGTTGGCCCGCTGCAGGCGGGCGTTGCGCAGGTCGGCATCCCGCAGGTCCGCCTGCACCAGGTCAGCGTCCTGCAGCCGGCATCCCGGGCAGGCCTTGTTCTGTAGCAGGCGGATCAGGTCGTCGCCGGAGGCGGCCTGGGCCCACGGGGGCGTCAGCAGGGGCAGACAGGTGAAGGCCAGCAGCAGCAGCGCCTCGGCCCCGCGGGCTGGAAGGATTCCTCTCCAGGAGCTTCTTCCGCTGATCGGGTTGCCGCCGGCCGGCGAGCCTGGGCAACGCATGGCCATCGTTCCCTTGCTGCAGTGATCCTGTTCTAGGAGCAGTCGGGCTTCAACGACTCAGGGCGTCGGCCGGCGCCGTGGCTGGCGCCGCAGGGCTCTCTCCAGTCCGCGACGGTGGCGGCGCAGGCTGGCGCTCAGCAACCGCGCTTCCCGCGCTGGCCGGGCGCCCTTGCCGTAACGCCAGAGCTGGTACGGCTCGGCCACGGCCCGCAGCAGGGCGCCGAGCTCGGGCTCGCTCTGCTCCAGGCGGGCGCTGAAGCCGCCCAGGGTTTCGCCCGCCTCTGGGATCACGCCCCGCCGGGCCAGGGCGGCCAGGGCCCGTTCCAGTTCCCGCCGCGGTGGATCCCCTTCGGGCCGCCTTCGCAGCCAGCCCAGCACGCTCACCGAGATCCCCAGTCCCCCGCTCACCGCCGCCAGCACCAGCACCCCCACCAGGTTCCTGCGCTCCCCGAGCAGCCTCTGCAGCAGAGCCTCCTGCCCCTCGCGATCGAAGCCCAGCCACCAGCGGCCCCAGGCCAGATCCAGCGCCCACCACTGCCGCTCCAGCCAGCCCACCGCGCCCCTTGCCGGGGCAGCGCGCAGGCCTCCGCTGCGGGCCGGCGCGATCCAGGTGGTGGGATCCACCCGCCGCCACCCTTCCTCCTCGAGCCACACCTCACTCCAGGCGTGGGCGTTGTCCTGGCGGAGGTCGAGGTAGCCCGCACCGGCTAGGGGCTGCACCCAGGTGCCGCCCTGATAGCCGCTCACAACCCGGGCTGGCACCCCCGCCGCCCGCATCAGGGCGGAGAAGGCGCTGGCGTAATGGCCGCAGAAACCCTCCTGTCGTTCGAACAGGAAGGCATCAAGGGGCGCCAGCTTCGGCAGGGTGCCCGGGCTGCGGCTGTAGCGGAAGGGCCGGGAGCGGAACCAGGTTTCGGCCAGCGCCAGCCGTGCTGCCGGGGGCCCAGCCACCTGCCAGCTCCTGCCCAGGGCCTCCAGCTGCGGGTTCGTGCCGGCGGGCAGGCTCAGGTCCCTGGGGCGGGGGGGCACGCGCCGCCAGCCCCCGTCTGTTCCTTGGCCGGGGCCCAGTCCGTAGAGCCTTCGCTGGGAGGCACGGCCGCTGTGCAGCAGCTCCCCGCGGCCGTTGATCCGCAGCTCACGGCCCAGCGGCAGCGCCGAGCCATCCCAGGGCACGGCCTCCAGTCCGCTGGCTTCGGCCACCCAGAGTTGCTGGGCCGCTGAAGACCCTGTGCCGGCCGGAGCCGCTGCACTCTCGGGGTCGGCGCGTGGCCGGGTGGGGCTGGTCTGCCAGCTCTCGCCATCGAAGCGGTCGTGCACGAGCACTCGCCAGTAGCGATCGGCCGCCGCCGGTGGCTGATCGCCTTCGAAGCTCACCCGGGCCGCGGGTTTCCCATTGGCGGCCAGGCTGGCGATGCTGCCCGGAGCGAGGCTTTCGCTCAGTCCCATCCGGGCTCCGCCCTGGCCCAGGTCGTTGAGGGGGGTGAAGGGGGCCAGGCGGGGCACCAGCACGAACAGGGCCAGCGCCACCGGCAGGGCACCCAGCAGCACCTGCAGGCTGCGGCGCAGCAGCACCCGCCAATCGGGTCCCTGGCCCGCCTCCAGGGCCAGCAGGCCGGCCAGGGCCAGGAACACCGCCAGCCCCTGGAGCAGGCTGGGCCCCAGATCGGTTTGCAGCGCCCCCAGCACCCCGGCGCACACCAGTTGCAGCAGGCCCACCAGCCGCCGTTCCGCCAGGAGTTTCGCCTCGAGCAGCTTCAGGCCCGCCAGCAGCGTCAGACCGATCGCCACCCAGCTCAGCACCAGGGAGGGCTGGAGCCCCAGCAGGCCCACGATCAGCAGTGCCTCCGCCAGCCATTGCAGACGGCGCGCCTCGGGGCTGCTGGCTTCGGGTGCAGCCGCTGGGCGCCGCTGGCGGCTGCGGCTGGCGGAGGAGGGGGGGCGGCCCATCACAGCGACCGGGGCGCAAGGGCCAGGGCCTTCAGGCACCGGTCCCGATGGCCGGGCCCCTGGCCCGGCGGGATGGTGGAGGGCCCCAGCACCAGGCCGTAGCTGGTTCCCTCCCCGTGCAGGCGCAGGATCGCCGCGCTGAGGTGTTCCAGGGCCCGCTCCAGGGGGATCCCCGCGGCCGGAGTGAGCAGGGGGGCCTCCGCCAGAGAGGCCACGAATCGCTTGGCATGGGCTCCCCGGCCCTGGGCCAGCAGCTTCCAGGCCAGCCGCCCGGCCCCATCCTCGGGGCGGTGGGGCTGGAGATCGTGCCAGAGGTCTCCCCCACTCTCCCCCCGGGAGCTGGTGCGGGCCCCCTCCTCTGGCTCGGCCGGTGCCGGGGCTCGGCCCACCGGCCCACTCCGGGGGGCCGGGATCACCAGCTGGGGCATGGGGGGAGCCCAGCGGCTCCAGCACACGAACAGCCCAAGCGGCGCCGTGGTGAGCAGCCGCAGCGTCCCGGGCCGCACCCTTCCACGTTCCGGCGCTATCCAGGGCAGGGTGAGCAGATGCTCACCCGGGGCCAGGCTGCGGGCGTCGTCTGGTTCGCCGGGGCCCAGCCGCAGCCGCAGGCCCTCGCAGCGACCCCGGCAGCGCAGCCGCAGCGGATAGGCCAGGGTGTCGCCCGCGAATCCCGCGGCCGGTTCGCCGCTCCGCAGCTCCAGCCCCTCCAGGTTGAAGTGGGTGAGGTGGAGGGTGAGCAGAAACAGGCCGAGCATCAGAAAGCTCAGCAACAGGGGCCCATTGCTCTCCAGCTGGATCGCCACCACCTGCAGCAGGCCGATGCCCGCCAGCCAGAGCAGCCCGAAGCGGGTGGGCAGGATGTAAAGGTTGCGCATTCCCAGCTTCAGGGGCTCGCCCTGCTGGGTTGTTCCGAAGTTCATCGAGCGAACCGTCCTCAAGGCGCGGGTTTCATCGCAGAAGCTGGATGCCTTCCCGCAGGGCGCGGCTGTAAGGGCCAGCTTCAGCCTGCCTCGCCAGGCCCAGGCCTCGTCCCCCATCGAGCCGGTGTTCACACACCGGCTCCAGCACCGCCAGCACGTCGTCGGGAACCACATGGTCGCGGCCCTCCAGCAACGACCAGGCCCGGGCGGCGGCCACCAGGGCCAGCCCGGCCCGGGGTGACAGCGGCAGGCCATCGCCCTGGGGGATCCGGCTCCGCTCCAGCAGGTCGAGCACCTCGTCCAGCAGGGCCGGACTGCAGTGTTGCCGCGCCGCCTGTTCCTGGAGGGCCAGCAGATCGGCAGGATCCAGGCTGGAGCCCACCGCTTCGGGCGGCTCACCCCTCCCCTCCAGCAGGGCCCGCTCCGCCTGCCGCCCCGGGAATCCCAGGCTCAGGCGCATCAGGAAGCGGTCGAGCTGGGATTCCGGCAGAGGGCTCGTACCCCCCTGGTCGAGGCCGTTCTGGGTGGCGATCACCAGGAAGGGCCGCGGCAGCGGGTGGCTGCTGCCATCCACGCTCACCCGCCCCGCCGCCATCGCCTCGAGCAGGGCGCTCTGGGTGCGGGGGCTGGCGCGGTTGATCTCATCGGCCAACAGCACCTGGCTGAACAGCGGACCGGGCTGGAAGTGGAACTGGAGATTGGCCTGGTCGAACACGTTGAGGCCGGTGAGGTCGGCGGGGAGCAGGTCGCTGGTGAAGCTCACCCGCTTGAAGTTGAGCCCAAAGCTGCGGGCCAGGGCTTCGGCCAGTGTGGTCTTGCCCACCCCGGGCAGGTCCTCGATCAGCAGGTGGCCCCGGGCCAGCAGGCAGGCCAGGGCCAGCCGCACCTGGCGTTCCTTGCCCAGGAGCACCCGGCCGATGCCGTGGATCACCGGCTGCAGGCTTGGAGAGGACACCGGTGCGGTTTTGCGGGTCCAACTAAATTGACCGATCCGGGGCGCCGGGGCGACCCGTGGTAGGTCTGGGGCTCCCCTGCGGACCTCGCCGCCGATGGCCGGGCCCCCGGCCGCCGATCCCCACGGCGGCAACCGCATCGCCATCGCCCGGCGGCTGGGCTGCCGGCCGGAGCAGCTGCTAGAGGCCAGCGCCTCGCTCGTTCCCTTCGGCCCGCCCGCCAGCCTGAGGCGGGCGCTGCGGCGGGCGGTGGGTGGGACAGAGGCTTCGCCGGGCCCGATCAGCGCCCTGGCGCCCCTGGTCTCGGGCCTGGCGGCGATTCGGGTTCCCGGCGCCCCCCGGGCGGCATCGTTCTCCCAGCTGCGCGATTACCCCGACCGCGACTACGGCGCCCTCCGGCAGGTGATCGCCGCCCACCACGGACTCGATCCCGCCGCGGTGCTACCGGGCAATGGCGCCGCCGAGCTGTTCACCTGGGTGGCCCGCGATGCCGCCGCCGCCGGCGTGAGCCTGCTGCCCAGCCCCGGCTTCGCGGACTACCGCCGCGCTCTGGCCTGCTGGGGCGGGCACTGGGAGCTCCTGCCGCTGCCGCTGCGCTGGGGCAACGCCTTCCCGCAGCCCTTTCCCTTCGCTGCCGACACTCACCCCCCACAACCTTCTGCCGCTGAGAGCTCAGCCACCGACCGATCGGCCCGCGACAGCCCCGACTCCGAAGCCGCCGGCACCCTCTGGATCACCAACCCCCACAACCCCACCGGCCAGCTCTGGAGCCGCCGCTCGCTGGAACCGCTGCTGGAGCGGTTCGCCCTGGTGATCGCCGATGAGGCCTTCCTCCCTCTGGTGCCCGGGGGGGAGGCCCAGTCGCTGGTGCCGCTGCTGGCCGCCCACCCCAACCTCGTGGTGATCCGCAGCCTCACCAAGTTGTTCGCCATCGCCGGCCTGAGGCTCGGCTATGCCCTGGCCGATCCGGTGCGGTTGGCCCGTTGGGCCAGCTGGCGCGACCCCTGGCCCGTCAATGGCTTGGCGGCCCTGGCGGGGGAGGTGCTGCTGGGCGATGGCCCAGCCCTGGAGCGCTGGCTGGCGCGCGTGCAGGGCTGGGTGGCGGCGGAGGGGCCCTGGCTGGCCGAGCAGCTCGCGGCGGTGACTGGCCTGGTGCCGCTCCCCTCCGCCACCAACTTCCTGCTGGTGCGGGGGGAGCTGGGCGGCCAGCCGCTGTCGTTGGAGCCGCTGCGGTTGGCCCTGCAGGAGCGCCACCGGATCCTGGTGCGGGATTGCCGCTCGTTTGAGGGACTGGGGGAGGACTGGCTGCGGATCGCCCTGCTGGATGGCGCGGGCAACCGGCGGCTACTCAGGGCGATCCGGCGGGAAGGGCCCGGGGCTTGCCCACCAGGCTCGTGATCAGGTCGGCGAGGCGGCGGTCGGCGTCCCGCACCGCTAGCCGGGCCATCCCCTGGCGCAGCTCCAGCAGCGGATCGGCGGTCTGATCGGCATGGCGCAGCCGAGGTCCCAGCAGCCGCCAGACCGCCTGGGCCAGGGCCGGCTCCTGCGGAGCGTGCTGCCACACGATCACAGCGGCTCCCTGGGCGGCGGCGGCGGCGGCGTTGGCGTCCTGGTGGCGGTCGGCGGCGGCTGGGTAGGGCACCAGGATCGTGGGGGTGCCGGCTACCGCCAGTTCGCTGAGGCTGCCGGCGCCGGCGCGGCTGATCGCCAGGTCGGCGTGCTGCAGCAGGCCTGGCAGCTCATCGCTGAACGGTCGTTCCACCACACCGGCGAGGTTCAAGCGGCCGGCCTCGGGGTCGTTGCTGCCGGTGAGATGCACCACCCGGCAGCCGGCGGCGGCCAGCTCCGGGATCAGGGCCCGCACCATCCGGTTGAGGCCCACGGCCCCCTGGCTGCCCCCCATCACCAGCACCAGGGGCCCAGCGCCCGCCGGCACCCAGGCCGGCAGGGGCGCGGGCTCCAGGAAGGCCTGGCGCACGGGGGTGCCGGTCACCATCGGGTGGCACTGGGGCAATCGCTCAGCGGCCTCCGGCAGCCCCACGGCCACGTGGCTGCAGCGGCGCCCCAGCAGCCGGGTCACCTTGCCCGGCACCGCGTTGCTTTCGTGCAGCACCACGGGAACGCCGCACCAGCGGGCCGCCAGGATGGCCGGAGCCGCGATGTAGCCGCCGCTGCTGAACACCGCGTTCACCCTCTCGCGCCGGATCAGCCGGCGGATCGGCCGAGCGGCGAGGACCAGCTGGCTCAGGTTGATGAGCTTGCGCAGCCCCTTCCCTTGCAGCCCCCCGGCCCGCACCGTGTGGAGCGGATAGCGGCTCGGCACCAGCTGGGTTTCGAGCCGGTCCGGCACCCCCACCCACAGCACCCGCCAGTCCGGGGGCAGGGCATCGGCCACGGCCAGGGCCGGGAAGAGGTGGCCACCCGTGCCGCTGGCGGCGATCAGGAGCGTGGGCATGGTGGCGGCGCCAGGCGCGCCTAACTTAAAAGGCAACATCAGGCCCGATCCGGCCACCCCCGGGCCGCCCTGCGGCTCCGCTCCAGTTCCATACCCTTCCGCCTCCCGTTCCGATGCCCTGTCGCCCGCTGTCCCGCTCCCATTCCGCCCTGCTGCTGGCCGGACTGATGGCCGGTCTCGGGGCTCCGGTTCTGGCCCTCGCCGCCCCCGCGGGGGCGGCGGTGCCCCAGGGGACTCCGCCCCCTTCACCGGTGCTGCTCCAGGCCCTGGAGAGCGCCCTCAATGCCCGGGATGACGCTGCCCTCGTCGCCCTGCTCAAGTCCGGCCCGGGCCTCGATCCCGCGGAGCTGCGTCAGCGCCGTCAGCTGCTGCGGCAGCAGTTCCCGGATGCCACCTGGCAGGTGCGGGCCGGCACACCCCTCCAAGACGGCCGCGGCACCGTGAATCTGCAGGTGAGCGGCACCCGCGTGCTGGCGGGCAGCACCTATCGCCTCGATGCCCAGCAGACCATGGTGCTCCTGAGTGACGGCAGCCATCTCGCCGGCCAGACCCTGCTGACCGAGTCGTCTTTGTTGCGCAGTGGTGAGAAGGCTCTGCCGGTGCTGCTGCAGATTCCCGACGCGGTGCTCACCGGCCAGCGCTACGACGTGGATCTGATCGTCGACGAGCCCCTCAATGGCGCCTTGGTGGCGGGCGGGATCGCCGCCGTTTCGCCCCAGCAGGTGGCCGCCATGGAAAGCCCCCCGCTCGAGCTCGGTGCCCTCGGCGGCGGCGGGCTGTTCAAGACCGTGCGGGCTCCCCAGACCCCCGGATCCCAGACCTGGGCGATGCTGCTGGTGCATCCCCAGGGGGTGGTGAGCGCCACCAAGCGGGTGCGGGTGGTGACGGATCGGCGGGCCCTCGATCCCTGATCACCCCCCAGGCCCCCATGGCCCGCCCCCGACGCATCTGGGTTCTCGATGATGATCCCGAGCTGCGCAGCATGCTTGAGGGCTATCTCACGGAACAGGGCTACGCCGTGCGCGCCCTCGCCGATGGCGAGCAGCTGAGGGCTCGCCTTGAGGGGCACCTGGGCGGAGAGCGCCCCGACCTGCTGGTGCTCGACCTGATGCTGCCGGGCAGCGACGGCCTCAGCCTGCTGCGGCGCTTGCGCGACGACGGCGACGACCTGCCGGTGCTGTTGCTATCGGCCCGCGCTGATGGTGTGGATCGCATCATCGGGCTGGAGCAGGGCGCCGATGACTACCTGGCCAAGCCGTTTCTGCCCCGCGAGCTCACCGCCCGGATCGAGGCGGTGCTGCGCCGCCGCCAGCCCACGCCGCCCGGATCGCCCCGCCCCGGCGCCGAGCCGATTCTCTTCGGCGACTGCAGGCTCGATCCGGTGGGTCGCCGCCTTGAGCGGGCCGGGGTGCCGGTGGTCATCACCGGCGGTGAATATGCCCTGCTGGAGGCCTTTGCGGCCCATCCGCACCGGCCCCTGTCGCGGGAGCGGCTGATCGAGCTGGCCCGCGGACCCGACAGCGAGACCGATTGCCGCAGCATGGATGTGCAGGTGTCGCGGCTGCGGCGGTTGATCGAACCCGATCCCGGCCGCCCCCGCTATGTGCAGACCGTGTGGGGTTACGGCTACGTGTTCGTTCCCGATGGTCAACCCCGCCGTGGCTGAGTCAGCGGGCTCCGTTCGACCAGACGTTCAGGCGGCCGCCCGGGCCCTGGCCTACGGACTGATCGCCCTGGGTCTGGGCGCCCTGGTGCTGGCGCTGCTCCAGCTGCTGGTGGGCCGGCGCTTGGTGGAGCAGCGCCAGCAGCAGCTGGCGGCTGATGTGGCGTCCAAGGTGTTGCTGGCGGAGGTGGCCCTGGAGCGGTTTACCCCCGCCGCCTTGGCGGAGATCGGCGGCCTGCGGCTGGCGGTGGGCTCGGTGCCCGAGCCGGTGGCCTCCGGGACAGCCCCGGAGGGGGCGCCGTTCCCCCCCCGTGCGCCGGATCTCCTGCTGCGCCGCCAGGGGTTCGATCTGCAGCGTTTGCTCTGCCTTCGCCTCAGCCCATGCCCGCTGGTGCGGCCGTCAGTCCAGGCCCCTCGCGGTGTGTGGGTGCGGATGGCTTCCCCAAGCGAAGGCGCCCCACCGGATGCCGCTCCCCTCGAGACCGTGTGGCTGTTCGCCCCCCTGCCGCCGCTGCCGGGCTGGCCACCCGATCCGCTGCTGCTGGGGCTGGCCCTAGGGAGCGGTGGCCTGGGTGCCGGTCTGCTCTATCTCGCTCTGGAGGTACAACGCCCCCTGAGGCGGCTGGAGCTGGCCCTGGCTGAGGTGCGTTTCGACCAGCCCGGCACCCTTCCCCTGCCGGCCGGGGGCAGCGCGGCCGTGCGCAGCCTCACCGCCCGCTTCAACGCGATGGTGCAGCGGCTGGAGCGGAGCGGGCGTGAACGCGCCACCATGCTCGCCGGCATGGCCCACGACCTGCGCTCCCCCCTCACCCGCCTGCGCCTGCGCCTCGATCTGGCCGCCTCCGCCCAAGTTCTGACGGAGGCGGATCACCACCGCAGCACCTCCGACCTGAACGCTCTGGAGCGGATCACCGATCAGTTCCTGTTGTTTGCCGGTGCGGAGCAGTCCGAGCCGGCGGTTGTCGTGCCCCTCCACGACCTGTTGGCTGAGGTCGCCGCCCTGGTGGGAGAGGTGCCGCTGGAGCTGGATCTCCAGCCCCTGGAGAGGCGGGTGCGGCCCACGGCCCTGGCCCGGGCGGTGGGCAACCTGCTGGAGAACGCCCTCCAGTACGGGACGCCACCCCTGCGGCTGGTGCTGCGCGCCGCCGAGCCCGATCCGCGCGGTTTTGTGATCGAGGTGTGGGATCGGGGGGCTGGTATCCCTGCGGCGGCCTGGCCGATCGCCCTGGAGCCCTTTCAGCGGCTGGATGTCGCCCGGGGTGGTCAGGGCCATTGCGGCCTGGGTCTGGCCATCGCCGACCGCATCGCCCGCCTGCACGGCGGTGCTCTGCGCCGGCTGGAGGGAGGGGAGGGATTCGGGGTGGCGCTCACGGGCCGCTCCCTGCCCTCCCCGGATCCGACCCAGCCAGCCCAGGCCCTCGCCGATTGAAGCCGCCACGGCTGCCGGTCACATCCAGTCACAGATGGCTCCGGCTCCGGTCACAGAACGGGGGCATCCGTTGCCCACCATGACGAGGACCCCAGGCCCTCAAGTCTCCCCTTCATGGCACCCATCACTCCCTGGCAACACCCCCTGATCGCCGCAGCCCTGCTGCTGGGGCTGGGAACCGCCGTTCAGGCCCAGTCCACCGTTCCCTCGAAGCCCAGGGGCGAGGGCGCCCGGCTCACCGAGGCCCAGCGACTGAAGGTGTTCCCTGAAACCCGCACTCTTGCTGCCCAGGATCACCGAGCCCGCATCGCCATCCTCCAGCAGGGGGAGCGCTGCATCAGCGCCGCCACCAACGGCGATGGCCTGCGCAACTGCATGCGCCAGGAGCGTGATGCGCTCCAGAACCAGCGCCAGCAGCATCGCAATGCCCTGCGCCAGATGTTCGTGCGCAACGGCATTCCGGTTCCGGATTGGAGCCAGCGCAAGGGCGGCCCCTCCCCCCGGCCAGCTGGGCGCGGCTACGGCTGGGATCGTCCCGGTCAGCCCACGGAGCCTCTGCCGCTGCTTTGAGTCACCTTCCGTTCTGAGCCCACCGTTCACCTCGGCCGGGGGCTCACTACGGCTGGGACGCTGCCAGCGGGATCAGCCGCATCGGCAGGCTCTGCGGATCGCTCAGTCCGCTGGTGGGGGTGATCTCCTGACCCCGGGCCCAGCGCAGCAGGAGGGCCCTTAGGGGGCCGCCGTTGCTGCTGGCGTCGGCGGGCAGGTTGAAGTGGGTGCCCCCTTCCACCAGCACCAGTTCATTCCGGCCTCGCGGGTAGGCCACAAAGGGCAGCAGGGCCTCGGGCCGGGTGGGCACCACGAAATCGCGGCTGCCACTCACCAGCAGCACCGGCACCCTCAGATCCACCAATCCGGCGGCGAACACCAGACTCTGGGGTGGACTCACCGCCGCCACCCGCACGATGCGGGGATCGGCCAGGGAGGACTCGGTGGCGGCAGGCAAGAAACTGCATTGCAGCACCCAGCTGATGTTGCGGAGGGGGCTGCTGGTGCTGGCGCAGTCTTTCCATAGGGCGGTGGGCAGGCTGCGGGCCCCGGCCAGCTGCAGGGCGGTGGTGCCGCCCCAGGAATGGCCGATGAAGGTCACGTCGCGGGCCCGCACCCCTTCACCTCCCGGGAGGCTGCCGGCATCGAGGGCATCGAGCAGGGCCCGCACGTCGTAGGGACGCAGCAGGAATTCCTTCGGATCCGGTGGCGCGGCCCTGCCCGCCAGCATGTCGGCCTGTTGGCTGATGTCGCTGCCGGGGTGCCTGGGCAGGAACACCGGTGCCCCGTGGCTGGCCAGGTGCTGGGCCCAGCCGAGGAAGCTGGCGGGCGAATCCCAGAGCCCGTGGGAGATCACCACTGGCGGCAGGGTGGGGGTCCCGGTGGGCCGCACCACGGTGACCTCAAGCGGTTCCCCGGTGTAGGGCTCCGGGATCGTGCTGATCCGGGTCTGGATCGGGAATGGACCCCGTCCCAGGGCGGCCTGGCTCGCGGGTGGCAGCTTCGGATAGGTGAGCGCCAACCTGTCCAGCTCTCGATGTTGTCGTTCGATCCGCCGCAGCAGGGGCACGGCCCGATCCAGCCGGATCGTGACCTGGCGGCCCGGAATCTCCCGCAGCAGGTTGAGCAGGGTGGGCTTCTGGCCTGAGGCCTTCAGCCGGATCAGGGCCGTACGGATCGGTTCGGGGTCCACGAGGCCCCGCTGGCCGGGATCCACCTCGATCAGTTGCTTGAGCAGCACCTCCACCTGCTGCACCATCGGACTGCTCTGGTAGTCCTGCTGGGGCAGGGGGTGGTTGACGAGATCATTGATGGAAGCGGCGAAGTTGCCATCCGTGGCCCGGTTCAGTTCGGCGAGGTCGCTGTTGCCGGCCCAGAGTGCATCGGGGCTAGTCAGTTCCGAAACTCGGGCCGAGAGGGTGTCATCCAGGAGGGGGAGCCGCAGCTTCAGCACCTCAATCGCCCGGACCGGCTGAAGATTCATGCCGATGCTGCAGCCGGCTAGCAGGGCCAGTCCGAGTGTGCTCCCACCAAGTCGGAAGCCAAGGGCCTGGAGCCGGGCGGCCAGGGACCGGGGAAGCAGCGATCGCAGGTGCAAGGCCGCAGAGCGAAGGGGGAGAGGGGCCTTGCTGGGGGGTAACGGTCGTATCGGCATCTGCGCCTGATGAACTGCGCTTGATGCGACTTGGGGACGTTGGCCGGAGTTTTGTGGAGGCCCCGTGCAGCAATTCAGCTCAAGAAGTTTATCAGCAGTGGCTGAACAGTTCTGCCCTTCGAGTCTGCCCTTCGAGCCAGCCCTGATCACGGGAGCTGGATCGGAGGGCCGCCGGAGCGCAGGAAGCGCTCGTCTGGCAAAATCGGCGCCTCGTCTCCGACCACTCTCCCGACCCCTTTGCGATGTTGAGTTCGGCCAATCCCAGGACTCTCAGGGCGTGGAAAACCCGTTGGCCAGCCGTGGCGTTGCTCGCCTTCCTTGCCGCCCTGCCGGGCCAGGCCCGCCCCCGGGTTGCGCCCGGCATTCCCCGCGCTCCGGCTGCGGCCTATGGCTTTGCGGAGCTGCATCCCGCCTGGTTGCTCGGCAGCTACTGGGTCGGACGGCCCTGGCCTTGGGGCTGGTATCGGGCCACGCCAGCCACTTGGTCGGTGGAAGGGCTCGCTTCGGGGGCGGCCATCACCGAGGCCGTGAATGGTGCCCTGGCCCAGCGGCAGCCTGCGATTGAGGTGCCAGGCACCAGCAGCTGGCTCAACTTCGCCTCCGTGGAGGCCCTGCCCAATGGCCGCATCAGCTTCTATTTCCGCAAAGCAGGAGTCGTGCAGCGGGGGGTGGGTGAATGCCAGCTGGGCCTGCTCAACGGGCGGCCGGCGAGTGGTCTTGGGGCGCACATGCTCAATGCCGCCTGCGTGGTGGCCTATGGCCGCGGCGCCTGAGTCCTCCCACGGCACCGCGGCTTAGTCCGGTGAGACCCGGGGCCCGATCAGGCCTCATCCAGCGCCGCCACGCCGGGCAACACCTTGCCTTCAAGCAGCTCCAGGCTGGCGCCGCCGCCGGTGGAGATGTGGCTCATTTGCTCGGCCACGCCCACCTTCTCCACGGCGGCCACGGAATCACCCCCGCCGATGATCGTGGTCGTGCCCGTGGCGCTGAGCTGGGCGAGGGTGTGGGCGATGGCGTTGGTGCCGGCGGCGAAATTGTCGAACTCGAACACCCCCATCGGGCCGTTCCAGATCACGGTCTTGCAATCGGCCAGGGCGTCCTGGAACAGCTTCACTGAATCGGGGCCGATGTCGAGCCCCATCCAGCCATCGGGGATGTTTTCCACCTTGGCGATCTGGCTGTTGGCATCAGGGGCGAAGTTATCGGCCAGCACCACGTCGGTGGGCAGCAGGAATTGCACCCCTTTGGCGGCCGCCTTGGCTTCGAGTTCGCGGGCCAGATCGAGCTTGTCTTCCTCCACCAGGCTCTTGCCCACAGCCAGGCCACGGGCCTTGTAGAAGGTGAAGATCATGCCGCCGCCCACAAGGATCTTGTCGCACTTGTCGATCAGGGCCTCAAGCACGCCGATCTTGCTGCTCACCTTGGAGCCTCCCACGATCGCCGCCAGGGGACGCTTGGGTTCATCGATCGCGCCTTGCAGGTACTGGAGTTCCTTCTCCATCAGGTAGCCCGCCACGCTGGGGCGCAGGAATTTGGTCACCCCCTCGGTGGAGGCGTGGGCCCGGTGGGCGGCACCGAAGGCGTCGTTTACATAAACGTCGGCCAGGGCCGCCAGCTTCTCGGCAAAAGCCGGATCGTTCTTTTCCTCCTCGGCGAAGAAGCGCACGTTCTCCAGCAGCACCACGCCGCCATCGGCCAGGGCCGCCACTTTGGCCTCGGCGTCGGGGCCGATGCAGCTGTCGGTCTTGACCACGGGGGCGCCCAGCAGCTCGCTGAGGCGGGCCGCCACGGCGGTGAGGCGCATCGCTTCGTTCACCTGGCCCTTGGGGCGGCCGAAGTGTGCCGCCAGCAGCACCCGGGCGCCCTTGCCGCTGAGATCCTTGATCGTGGGCAGGGCGGCGCGGATGCGGGTGTCGTCGGTGATGGCGCCGGCGTCATCGAGGGGCACGTTGAAGTCGACCCGCACCAGAACGCGCTTGCCGCGGAGTTCATCGGCGCTGAGGCTGGCCAGGGAACGCTTCGCCATGGGTACGGGTAGGGAAAGGCGCGGCGAGAATAGCCCCCAGAGGGTCCGTTCCCCCTTGTCGGAGCTCGCGCCCGCCGACCGGGCCGTTGCTAGGACGTGGGGGCCGCCGTGTCCGCCATGTTCGAGACCGTTCTCTTTCCCATCGACCAGAGCCGCCAGACGATGGAAACGGCCGCGGTGGCCCTGGAGCTGGCCAAGACCCACGGCAGCCGCTTGGTGGTGCTGTCGGTGGTGGAGGCCGAGGAGGGCGCCATGCACAACGCTGCGGCCGTGGCCAAGCTGCTGGAGCAGGCGCGGGCCAGCTTCGAGCAGGCGGGCGTTCCCTGCGAGATGCTTGAAAGAGAGGGCAAGCCCGCCTTCGTGATCGGCGATGTGGCCGATGAGATCAATGCCGATGTGATCGTGATGGGCACCCGGGGCATCAGCCTCGAGAGCAGCGAGCCCAGCACCGCCGCCCGGGTGATCCAGCTGGCTCCCTGCCCGGTGCTGGTGGTGCCCTGATGGTGAACCCGCAGGTGGGGGATCCGGAGGGCACGCCGCCTCGGCCCGCCCCGGAGGATCTGCCGCTCCCCTCGCCCGACGAGGAAGGTGAACTTGCTGCGGCGGTGGTGGCCCGGCAGGAGGGCCTGGCCCGGGTGCAGATGGCTGGGGCCCTGAGCAGCGCAGCTCCGGCGATTCAGTGGTATCCCGGTCATATCGCCAAGGCCGAGAAGGCCCTCGCCGAGAACCTCGCCAAGGTGGATCTGGTGATCGAGGTGCGGGATGCCCGCATTCCCCTGGCCACCGGCCACCCCCGCCTGCGCCGTTGGATCGGCACCAAGCCCCACCTGCTGGTGCTCAACCGGCGCGACATGGTGACGCCCGCCGCCCGCCAGGCCTGGGACGCCTGGTTCCGCAGCCAAGGGCAGACCCCGTGGTGGTGCGATGCCAAGGCCGGCACGGGGGTGAAGCAGCTGCAGCAGGCGGCGATCCGGGCCGGTGAGGCCCTCAATGCCCGCCGCCGGGGCCGGGGCATGAAACCCAGGCCGGTGCGGGCCCTGATGCTCGGCTTCCCGAATGTGGGCAAGTCGGCGCTGATCAATCGGCTGGTGCGCCAGAAGGTGGTGGAGAGCGCCCGCAAGGCCGGTGTCACCCGCAGCCTGCGCTGGGTGCGGCTGGGGCAGGACCTCGACCTGCTCGATGCCCCCGGCGTGCTCCCCCCCCGGCTCGACAACCAGCAGGCAGCCCTGCGCCTGGCCCTCTGCGACGACATCGGCCAGGCCGCCTACGACACCGAGGCGGTGGCCCTGGCCTTTGTGCGCTTGCTGGCGGCCCTGGAGCCTCTGGATGCCGCCGGGGTCGAGCCCCGGCTGCTGGAGCGGCGCTACGGCATGGCCCTCACCCCGTTGCCGGATGCGATCGGGGCCGCCGCCTTTGCAGCAGAGGGTGGCCTGCGCTTCCAGGAGTCTTCGCTGTTGATGCCGTCTCAGGCTCCGGCGATGCCAGTCTCACCCGATGCCCATGCCTGGTTGGCGGCCGCGGCAGCTCGGCACACCAGCGGCGACACGCTGCGGATGGCCCAGAGAGTGCTCGATGATTTCCGGCGTTCCCTGCTGGGGCCGATCGCCCTGGAGTTGCCCGCCGCCCCTGCTTCATCAGGCGCTCACCGCTCGAGCGATCAGCACCGTGAGCATCAGGATCGCCAGGAGCACCTGGAGAGCCATAAATAGCTTGGCGGGTCTTGAGATCGGCACCTCGCTGGTGGGTCCGTAGGTGGAGTTCACGTTGAGCGAGATGAATAGGTAATCGATCAAGTGGGGCACCGGCGGGGCTTGGCCATCACGGCTGGGCCACACGAAGGCTCCCCCGGGTGTGACGACATCGAGGAAGATATAGATGAACATGAACACAATCACGCTTTCCATGTACACCGCTGCCACGTCCCACAGATTGGCCAGTCCGCCTCCCTGCACGGCGCTGGATGTCATCACCATCGCCATCACATTGGCCACCACCTGCACCATTGAGATCACCAGATAGGTGAGCGACCAGACGAACAGGTGCTGGTGCCGCGAGCGGTAGAGCGCGATCGCCAGGCCCACGGTCACGATGATGAAGGCCAGGGTGCTGATTCGTTCCAGGGTGCTCAGCAGGGGATTGAAGCTGTGGGCCACCTTGTGGTGGGCCTCGATCCGGTGCACCAGCAGGGCATCCATCACCCACACCAAGGTGGTGGCGATGATCACCAGCAGCCGGCCTCGGCCGTGGGTAAGACGCTGCCGCAGGGCTGCGGCGGGGTTGAGCTCGGCGGCGGCATCCGGGGAGCTGGGTTCAGGGATGGTCGGCATCAGTGAAAGGGCAGGGGGGCAATGTGTTCAGCGCCGCATGGTCCGGTTCAAGCGTCCCAGGATCAACCGA
>Ga0207941_1000027_pt1 | contig 47030 bp, 53 predicted proteins | sample LakMenEpi13Sep12_FD_150695 | JGI IMG/M metagenome (GOLD analysis project Ga0207941, IMG submission 150695) | Freshwater microbial communities from Lake Mendota, WI - 13SEP2012 deep hole epilimnion (SPAdes) | ecosystem: Environmental > Aquatic > Freshwater > Lake > Epilimnion/Euphotic zone ...
CCCGGACCAACCAACGAAAACGAAGCGGTCGCGCTTGAGCCAGTCGTCGAGGACGTCGAACCATCCCCGCTGGGGCAAGCGCCCTGCAGCGATCGTCATGGGTGAAGCGGTGCGGGAAACCCGCGAGGCTGTGGGATACCGGGAGATGTTAACAACGTTGCCGCTGCTGACGCGGCCGCTCTACATGGCCTGAAACCCCTTGGTTTCAGGCTTTTAGGTATTTCTTCTGATTGTTCCCTCAAGGGGTGCCCAGGCCGGGGCAGGATGGCTGTCGCGTCTGAACCGATTCCCTTCGATGGCATCCAGCGGCCTTGCTTCCGGCGATTCCTCCCAGCCCGGTGAGGGCAGCTCCGAACCTTCTTCGGCACAAGGGCCGTCCAGCGCTGATGAAGCGGTGATGGACCTGGCCGTTGTGGGTTCCCGCCGCCTCTCCAACTTGTTGGTGGCCTCGGCCGTGAGCATCGGCGGCATCGGCTTCCTGCTCACCAGTGCTTCCAGTCGCCTGGGCCGCAACCTTATGCCGATCGGCCATGCCGCCGACCTCACCTGGGTCCCACAGGGGCTGGTGATGGGTCTGTACGGAATCGCCGCAGTTCTTCTCGCGACCTACCTCTGGACGGTGATCCTGATCGACGTGGGTTCCGGCAGCAATCGTTTCGATCGAGCCCGGGGCCAGGCGTTGATCAGCCGTCGGGGCTTCCGCCAGCTGATTGAGGTGGCCATTCCCCTGGCCGAGATCCAGGCCGTGAAAGTCGAGGTGCGCGATGGGCTCAGCCCCCAGCGACGCCTGGCCCTGCGGGTGCGAAGCCGCCGCGATCTCCCGCTCACCCGCGTGGGTGAGCCAATGCCCTTGGCGGACTTGGAGCGCAGCGGCGCTGAGCTGGCCCGCTTCTTGGGTGTTCCCCTTGAAGGGGTCTGAATTCCTTCCAAGACCTCGTTTGATCACCCTTTCTCGATGCCCACCGTTCTTCCCCAGATCGGCCGTGCCCTCGCCGGTTTCTGGTTACTGCTCCTTCCCCTGGCCCTCGGGGCCTGTGCCGCCGATTCCGGAGGCCAGAACCTCGGGTGTGGCACAACCAGCGTGCCCTGTCTGAGCGGCACTGCCCTGGTCGCCCTGCAGACCAGCAAAGGTGAGGTACGCATCCGTCTCGATGGCCGGGATGCCCCCCTCACGGCTGGCAATTTCGTGGATCTCGTGAACAGGGGCACTTACAACGGCACAGTCTTCCACCGGGTGGTGCGGGAACCCGTTCCGTTTGTGGTTCAGGGGGGTGATCCCCAGAGTTCCGACCCCAAAACGCCTGTCACTCAGCTCGGAACCGGCAGCTTTGTGGATCCCGCCACGGGGGAAGCCCGCTTTATTCCCCTTGAACTCTCCTTCAAGTCCGAGGCGCTGTTGCGCTATGGCGAAAAGGTGACCTCACCCACCCAGGCCCGCAATCTCCGGCTGACCCACGAGCGGGGTGCCGTGGCCATGGCCCGCTCAGCCGATCCGAATTCGGCCAGTGCCCAGTTTTATTTTGCCCTAGAGGCCCTGCCGGAGCTTGATGGCAGTTATGCCGTTTTCGGACGGGTGGTTGAGGGGATGGACGTGGTAGATCGCATCCAACAGGGTGATCGCATCACCTCCGCCCGGCTGCTGGAAGGGGGAACCCTGGTGAAGGGGAACCCCAATCGCTGAATGCTCCTGACGGTCCCGGGGCCACCGGGGCCTGAGGATCGCCCCCTGCCTCAGGCCGGGACCCGTTTATCGGAGCTCGTAGCCTTCAGCCACTCGGTGTTGACTCCCGAGGCCCTCTCCAGAGCCACTTTGCCGGTTCTGGCGATCTCGAGAATCCCGAACCGCTCCAGCAGCCGTTCCAAGGCCACCAGTTTGCCCGGATCCCCCACCACCTCAAGGGTGAGGGCATCGTCGGCAACATCCACCACCTTGGCCCGGAATACCTGCACCAGATCGAAGATCGCGCTGCGGTTCTCGGCCGGAGCCGCCACCTTCAGCAGCATCAGCTCCCTCTCCACGGCCGGGATGGTGGAGAGGTCGATCACCCCCAGCACGTTCACCAGCTTGTTGAGCTGCTTGCTCATCTGTTCAAGGGTACGGTCGTCGCCCTCCACCACCATCGTGAGCCGCGACATGCCACGGTGTTCGGCAGGTCCAACCGCAAGACTCTCGATATTGAAACCGCGGCGGGCGAAAAGGCCAGAAATGCGGCTTAGGGCACCCGATTCGTCTTCGACCAGCACCGAGAGGGTGTGCTTCATGGATTCACGTCGGGGGTGGCAGGGAACCGGCTTCCATCCCTTGCCCAACGGTACGCCGCGATGTCCGCTTTCGTCGTCCCGCTCGAGCGCCGCGACGCTCACCTAACCCCTGGCGAGTCGTCTTACAGCCGTTCTAGCCAGGGAATCAGCACCCGGTGAAAGGCATCAGGCCTCTCATCGTGGGGGCAGTGGCCCGCTTGATCGATCACCTCCAGCGCCAGGTCGGGCCGCAGGCGTCGGCATTGCAGGCCCACATCCAGCGGAACCAGGCGGTCGTCCCCACCCCAGAGCAGCAGGCAGGGATGCCGGAGCCGTCGCAGCAGGGCGGGTGCGGTGGCGCCATGGGGCCGCAGCGCCATGGCGATGCTCATGGCCCGCAGCGCCCGCACCGCCCCAGCCCGGCGGGCCGGTCGGGCGATCAGTCGGTGCAGTTCATCGTCGCCGATCACCGGATCCCGGTAGGCCGCCTGGATGCCCAGATCGAGCAGGGGTGAATGGGCCAGCAGGGGAACCAGCACTTCAAGGGGCAGAAGCCTGCAGAGCCAGGTCACCACGAACCGCTGCAGCCGGCGTCGCCAGGGTCGCCGCGGCGGAGCGCCGGCGGGAGCCTGGGGGTCCGCGAGCAGGAGGGTTGGGTCTGGCAGGGGGGCGGCCACCACCGCCCGCACGACCTGGGGGAAGAACACGCCGCAGGTGAGGGCCACCAGCCCCCCCAAGGAATGGCCCACCAGCACGGCCGGCCCCTGCACCACCTCCCGCAGGAAGGCCTCCAGCTGCCTGGCCCAGAGTCGGTTGTCGAGTCGTAGCGGCACCTGGCTGGAGGCCCCGAAACCCAGCAGGTCGAGGCTGTAGACACACCAGCCGGCATCCGCAAGGACCGCCGCATTGCGGCGCCAGTGGCCGCTGCCGGCCCCGAATCCATGGAGCAGCACCAGAGGCGGCTGGTGGAGGCCGCCGAGGCGTCGCCAGTGGCAAGCCTGGCCACGCCAGTGCCAGGTGGCGTGAAGGCCCCATTCGCTGCCATGTCGCGTCTCCGCGGCCCCCGGCAGGGCGGAGGGGGAGTCAGGCTGGGAGAAGGCACGCGGCACAGGCGGCAGTCACCACGACGGATTCCACTCACTATTGCGAAGCTCGCGCGGCGGTGGAGACCGGCGCCGGTTTCTTCCGGTCCGCTTCGCGGCCCTCCCGGGACTTGGGCGTTCTGCTGGCTCGCAGCCTGGCGGCCAGGGGGGCGGTGCGGGTACTGGATCTGATGGCGGGTTGTGGCATTCGCAGCCTCCGGTACGGCCTGGAGGGTTCGGTTGAGGCGGTGTGGGCTAACGATGCCGATGCGGACCGGTTGCCGCTGTTGCACACCAACCTGGCTCCTTTGGCAGGCCGGGTCGATGTGATGGCCACGGCCCGCACCGCCCAGCACCTGCTGGCCGAGCTGGCGCTTCGGCGGGATCACCATGAGTTGGTGGATCTCGATGCCTTCGGGGCCCCCGTGGATCTGCTGCCCGCTGCGCTGGAGGCGGTGTCCCTGGGAGGGGCTCTCTACCTGGCCAGCACCGATGGCCGTTCCGCCACCGGTCACGACCGGCGGGCGGCGGTGCGGCGGTTTGGCGCCGCCGCTCGTGCCCATCCGGCCAGCTGGGAGCTGGCCCTGCGCCTGCAGCTTGGGGTGGTGGCCCGGACCGCCTGGGCCCAGGGGCGCGGGATCCGGCCCCTGTTCAGCTTCAGTGAGGGGCGCACCTTCCGCACGGCGGTCGGGGTCGAGCGATTGCCGGGTCCCGGGGAGGAAGGCCTGCTGGGGCTTGTGGCCCACTGTCACGGCTGCGGTGACCAGCAGGTGCAGAGCCTGATGGCGCTCGGGCGCTGGCAAGCCTGCCTGTGTGGCTCCAGTGGTTCCCTGGCGGTGAGCGGTCCGCTCTGGATCGGGCCCCTGCAGGATGCCGCTGTTCTGGCCTCAATGGCCTCCCAGGCGGAACAATCCCCGCACACCCTCGGGGCAGACGGGGCTCGTTTGCTGGCCCGGTTGCAGGGCGATACGGGGTATCCGGCCCGCTGCTGGCCCACCGATCAGATCGCCCGCCGCCTCGGGGGGGGGCCACCGCGGCTGGCCGATCTGGTGGCTGCCTTGCGGGCCGCTGGCCATGGCGCCAGTGCTAGTGGTGTCATGGCAGCACAGGTCCGCAGCGACGCTCCCTGGTCCGAGCTGTTGGCGATCTGCCGGCGGCTTGCCCTTTGAAACGGAGAGCGCTCAGCTTGGTCCGGGAGCGACTCCAGGCGGATGGCACAGCCGATGCCTGCTAAACAGGTAAGCCGTTGCACCCCTCCGGGCCATGGCCTCTGAAATCTTCGGCACCGCTGCACTGTTCTGGGTGCTGATCCCCGTGGGTCTGGCAGGTGGTGCCCTCCTGCTCAAGCTCCTGAAGGATTAGGGCTCCACGCCCTCTTGCTGAGGTCCTCCCCCCTGCCCGCCGCGTCCGCCGCCTGCGCACCCCTAGGCTCAGCCGGCTGTGAAGATTTGCAGGAGAGAGGCGGATGCAGGTTCTGATCGTCGGCGCCACAGGCACCCTCGGCCGTCAGATCGCCCGTCGCGCCCTCGAGACCGGCCACGAGGTGCGATGCATGGTGCGCTCACCCCGCAGGGCCTCGTTCCTGCAGGAATGGGGATGTGAGCTCACCCGTGGTGACCTGCTCGAACCCGACAGCCTCGATTACGCACTGGAAGGCCAGGCGGCGGTGATCGATGCGGCCACCGCACGTGCCACCGACAGCGGCAGCACCTATTCGGTGGACTGGACCGGCAAGCAGAACCTTTTCGCCGCCTGCCGGCGAGCCGGGGTCCGGCGGGTGGTGTTCCATTCGCTTCTCGACTCCGAACTGCATCCCACCGTGCCGCTGATGGACATCAAGGCCTGCACCGAGCAGTGGCTGGAAGCCTCCGACCTCGACTACACGATCCTGCGGGGTGCCGCCTTCATGCAGGGTCTGATCAGCCAGTTCGCCATCCCGGTCCTGGAGAACCAGACGGTGTGGGTGAGCGGGGTGCCGACACCGATCGCCTACATGAACAGCCAGGACGCGGCCCGCTTTGCCGTGGCGGCCCTCACCCGTCCGGAGACGGTGCGTGGATCCTTCCCGATGGTCGGTCCCCGGGCCTGGATCACGGGAGAAATCACCCAGCTCTGTGAGAAGTACAGCGGCAAGTCCGCCCGGGTGTTCCGGGTGCCCCCCCAGTTGCTGGGCCTCATGCAGGGGGTGGCCGGCTTCTTTGAGGCCAGCCTCAATGTGGCCGAGCGCCTCTCCTTTGCCGAGGTGGTGGGCGGTGGTCGCCCGCTCGATGCCGCGATGGAGGCCAGTTATGCCGCCTTCGGCCTGGATCCCTCTGAAACCACCACCCTGGAGAGCTATCTCAAGGAGTACTACGACACCATCCTGCGGCGGCTGCGCGAGATGGACGCTGATCTCGATAAGGACGCCAAGAAGAAACTTCCCTTCTGATCCAGGTTTGGCAGTTCGTCTGTACTATTAACTGGTTTTGCTGCGGGATTTTCCGGCTATGGCCATTGCCCAGATCAAGAATCTTCAACGACGCCTCGGTCTGCTTGAGCAGGAGGCGGTGAGCGAGGTGAGCCGGGCCTGTGGCCATGACCTCTGGCAGAGTCTAGGGTTTGATGCCCTCGATGTGATCGAGGATGCCGACCGCCGCGCCCGGGCGAACTACTACTACGGGCAACTCCAAGCCGTGCGCGAGCTCAGCGACGCCCTGGCCTGAATCGTGGCCGGGTTTCCGGGCCGGACCCCGTAGGAGGCTCTCCCGCCATCAGCGCCTCAAGTCGTTGTCCCTCAGCCCGGCTTACGAAGCGCCATTGGCCCGCTGCCAGCCCCTCCAGGGTGAGGGGATGGGCTCCATCCATCAGATCGATGGCCACGCGCACGAGCCGGAGGGTGGGGAGTCCCACGGCCGCTGTCATCCTGCGCACCTGGCGGTTGCGTCCCTCCCGCAGTTGGATCTCGAGCCACGCTGTCGGGATCGAGCGTCGTTGCCGGATCGGTGGCTGCCGTTCCCCCAGCACGGGATCCAGGATGATTCCGGCGCGAGCCGGCAGGGTTCTCCGTCCCTGGATGTCCAGTCCCCGGCGCAGATCGTTCAGGCTGGTCTGGCTGGGTTCCCCCTCCACTTGGACCCAGTAGGTGCGCCAATGGCCCCAGCGGGGGTCGGTGAGTCGGTGTTGCAGCCGACCATCGCCGGTGAGCAGCAGCAAGCCTTCGCTGTCGGCATCGAGGCGACCCGCCGGGTACACGTCCCGTTGCTCGATCCAGTCGGCCAGGCAGCCCCAGGCACTGCCGGGCTCACGGCTGAACTGGCTGAGCACGCCGTACGGCTTGTGGAACAGAAGGGTGGCTGGCGCAGCGCCCTGAGTCTGATTCTTCAGCTTCCGCTGCGGGAGCGCCACAGGTTCACCACGCCGATGGAGATGAGCAGCAGGCCCAGATCCATGGATACCGGAGGCAGAAGCATGGCTGGGCAGCGGAGTCAGTGTGGCGACCCTAGAGCCCACCCCAGGAGTCCGTGCAGCCGCCACCGGGCGCCTAAGCTATCGAATGGCACCCGTATTGGCCCAACCAACCGCAGCATGATCGAAACGTCCGGCGTGATCGAGAAGGAACAGGGCAACGGCTTCTACCTGGTGACCCTGGAGCAGCCAGCTGGCCACCAATGCCTCTGTCGCGCCGCCGGCAAGCTCACCAAGTTCCGGATCAAGCTGCTAGCCGGTGACAAGGTGCTGGTGGAGATCAGCCCCTACGATCTCACCCGCGGCAGAATCACCTACCGGGAGCGCAATGCCGGGGCCACCGGGCCCCGGCCAGCCGGCAACCGGCCCGGAGGGCCCAGGCGCCGCTGAAGCCGCTCGATCGGAGTCAGGAGACCCACGGCGGCAGGCCAATGGCTGGCTTGTGGGGGGGGCGCTGCGGGGACCTGCCACTGACGCCGTGAGCCGCAGGGCAGGCAACTGGCCAGTGATCTCAAGGGGATGAAGATTCCACTTTTCGGACCTGGAAGCCCCAGGCAGGCGGGTATCAGTCCCTCGGCCATGGTCAGGAACAGAACTTAGGCAGATCAGGGGCTTCTCGCTCAGGCCTGGGGGGTGAGGGCCTCGATGGCGTCACGGAATTCACGGCGCTGCTTCACACCTCGCCATTGCTGCTTCATCTCCTTGGCAAAGAAGAGTTGCACCGTCGGGGTCCCGCTCACCCCAGCCTGCAGGGCGATCTCGGGATCGGCCTCGATGTCGATCTCCACACCCTGGGCGCGGCTTTCGAGTTCTTGGAGCACGCGTTTGAGTTGGGGCTTGAGCACGTGGCAGGGGCCACAACTCGGGGAGGTGTAGACCACCAGGAGCGGCTTCGGGCTGTCGTGGTAGAGCTTGCGCAGGGCGTAGGCCCCCTTCTGCCAGAGGGCCTCGGGGTTGTAGTTGTCGACATCGCTCTCGAGGGTACGCATCGGTTCGACCGCAGGAGCCGGCTCCACCTCCTCCCGTCGCACCGTGACCGCCAGTCCGTGGTGGCTGAGCCAGCGTTCGGCGGCGAGGGCCGCCTGGCAGCCACTGGCTGCGGCGGTGATGCCCTGGCGCCATTCCGCATCCGCCACATCCCCGGCGGCGAACACTCCGTCAAGCTCCGTTTCGGGCCGGCCGGGCCTGGTGACCAGGTAGCCCCGCTCATCCAGGGGGATCTGTCCCTGTAGCAGGCTTGTGTTGGGGGTGTGGCCGATGGCATAGAACAGCCCCCGCACGGGCAAGTTCTCGGTGCCGCCTCCGATTCGGTCCCGCAGGATGATCGAGCCCAGCCAGTCGGCATCGCCTGCCGCTCCTCCTCCCGCCACATCCACCAGTTCGCGGTTCCAATGCAAGCTGATCGCCGGATTGGCCAGCACCCGATCGGCCATGGCGGCACTGGCCCGAAGCCGATCACCGCGCACGATCAGATGCACGTGGCTTCCGTACTTGGTGAGGTAGACCGCTTCCTCGCAGGCGGAATCACCCCCCCCAACTACAGCCAGTTGCTCGCGGCGAAACTGGGGGGTGGCGCCGTCACAGATGGCGCAGGCGCTGATCCCGCGGCTCCAGAAGCGCTCCTCCTGGGGCAGATGAAGTCGGTTCGCACTGGCGCCAGTCGCCAAGATGAGGGTATGGGCGTGGATGGTCTGGGCTTCGCTGGTGTGGATGCGGAACGGACGCACGCTGAGATCAACCCGATCGGCATCGGCCTCAACCAGATGGGTCCCCCAACGGACGGACTGGGCCTTCATGCGGTCCATCAGCTCCGGTCCCAGGATGCCGTCGGGGAAGCCGGGGTAGTTCTCCACGTGGGTGGTGGTCATCAGCTGGCCCCCGGGGATGCCTCCGGCCTGGAAGCCGGTGATCAGCAAGGGATTGAGGTTGGCCCGGGCCGCGTAGATGGCGGCGGTGTAGCCCGCCGGCCCCGAGCCGATAATCACTACGTTCTCCACCGGCGTCCGCTGGGGGCCATCGGTTTCAACGGACTGGGAAGGGGCCTCACCCATGGCGCCAATGCGGAACAACTATGACTTAACCCTAGGGAGGTGGCGCTGGCTCTGGGTTGATTTCCCTTCGAAGGAGGCACCTGTGCCCACAGCGAAGGAGGCACCTGTGCCCACAGCGAAGGAGGCACCTGTGCCCGCAGTGAAGCTGGCCGCAGCCAAAACAGGGATTGCTGAAATCAGCGGATTTGCTTTAGATTTCAAGCAGGCCGTCGGTCTCGGGGCGGCCCTGCATGGGGAAACTGGAGGGAACCATGAGCACGGTCTGGCGCAATAGCTCCGGGTTGTCTTCCAGGCATAGCAGCCATTCCCGAAATTCTTCGTTCAGGGCGTAGCTCTCTTCGAATCGCTCCTGACCATCCAAGGCTGCACGACGAGCCATGGCCCAGCACACGGCAACGGTGAGCCTGCGATGCACAGCCGCGTCCATCACTGATCGTCGAGTCCAAGTACTTTCCCTGCGTCCCAGGCATTCGTTGGTGTTGGTTGACACAACGTCGTAAATCCTGGAGTTGGCCGGTGGTAGTCAGATCTAGCAGGCTTGGCCAAGAAGGCAGGCAATTCCGGGCCCCCCAGGTGGATCACGGCACCCGCCCCATCGGCCAGGGCTGTCAGCGTTTGCGCACCGCCTGCTCCCGGGCCGCCCGTCTCAGGGGCTGGTGATGCCGCGTGGGAGCGAATCACATAGGGCTCACTGCGGGCCCAGGTGCGGGCATGGGCGATCAGAAGTGGATCCGCTGGGGCAAACACATAGGAAGGATCCCGGGGGATGCCCTCCGCGCCCATGCGGTCATCCTCCAGGCGCACGGCCCTGGTGATCGCTTGAACGAAACGGCTCCGGGTCACCACGGTGCTCAGGTAGGCCACCACCCGGAGCCGCGGCGCATCAAACCCCTCCGCGCACATATCCACGCTCACCAACCAGCGGCCGATCCCGCCGCGGAAGGAAGCGAGCCGGTTTGAGGCCTCCGGATCAAGGGAGTGGACCAGAACCGGCTCCTCGCCTTCCTCCCGCAGCCACTCGGCAATCTGCCGGGCATGGTGAATGTCGCGGGCGATCACCAGGCCCCCCGCTCCGCTATGGAGGCCCCTCACCTGCTCCAGTCGGCCGCGGGCCTGGATGAGCAGACGCTGGGCAATGCCACCCCCATCCCCCGGGCGGATGGCCCTACGCAGGTTGCGGGCCCGCCAAGTCTCCCGCGCTTCCTGTGACAGGGGTGAGGTTTGCCGTTCCGTCCCGGCGGGGCCGCGGCCATGTTCCACCCAGCCGTCCTGAAAGCGAAATTCCAAGGGGCGCACGTCACCGGCCTGGATCAGCCGATGGGGTTCCACGCACAGATCGGGAACGATCCGCTCCACGATCGTTCCTGATTCCCGCATCCGGATCCGGCGGGCCGCGCAGAAGGCCAGGGCATCGGCGCGGAAGGGGGTGCCGGAGAGCCCCAGCCTCAGTCGGGCTGGACTGGTGAGTTCGCTGAACACCTGGCCCCAGCCCATGGCTTCGGGTTCCTCCGGATCGAGACCGAGGTGGTGCACCTCATCGGCAATGGCCAGCCACGGTTCCCCAGCCAGCCGCTCCGGCAGATCCCGCAGCAGCCGCTCGCGGTGGCGTGCTGCTCCCTGATAGCTGAGTAGCCAGCCATCCGGATCCGCGCCGCCCTGCCCAGGCTCCGGGCTCCCATCCCACTCTCGGATCATCAGGCCCAGCCGCAGGGCGGCAGCGAGCCACTGGCGGGCGATGGAGCTGCGGTGGCAGAACACCACCAGGCGCTCCAGGCGTCCCTCCCGCTGCATCCGTTGGAAGCCCAGCAGGGCCCCGAGGGTCTTGCCGGCTCCAGGGCCGGCATGCACCAGCACATCCCTGCGGGCCGAATCGCTCTCGTGCAGGCGCACCCTCAGCAGCTGGATCAACTGCCGTTGCCAATCCCGGGGCTGCAACGCCGGCGGTCCAGCCGTGGCCGGAGCCTTGCCACGGCAAAACAGTTCAAAGGAGGGTGTGGCCATCGACCGATTCTGGGCTCGGATGGGCCGGTGCCGTCATCGTTTCCAAGGCCGTCGGCAAAGCCGTTGCCAACGGCCGGAGGTTTTGAGTATTCCTTCCCATTTGTTTCCTGGTCGGCGTCTCTAGCTTCCGACCAGACCCCTCTCCTGGGCGATTGGTCCTGCAGACATGGCCCTGCCCCGTGACCCCATCGATCACCCCAGGCTTCATCTGGAGCGTTGCTGGCTTCTCTACTGCGACATCGATCCGATGATTCTGCGGCTGCGACTGCTGCGCCAAAGAGGCTGTCTACCCCAAGTGCGATGTCTAGAGCAGGAACTGCTTCCCTTGATCTGAGATTTGAATTCTAAGGTTTCGCTTTTGAGGCTTGGTCTGAGTAGATCTGCGGTGCCCCGTCAATCGGACGGGGCACCGGATCCGTCAGCGTTGGGCTTCAGCGTGGTTCATCAGCAGGTGTTCCACCTCGTTGAGATCGGCGGAGGCGCATTGGCGAGCCCGCTCGAAATCACCAGCGGCATCCTCCAGAAGCCGTTCGGCCATCCGGTCGAGCAGATCCTCGCGCCGATCCCTGAGGAAGCCCATCAGCTCCTCCTCGATCAGGTAGCGGATTCCCATGCTCCGCAGGGGGTTCTGCGTCGCCTCGGCAAAGGTGCCCTGCACCAGTTCCTTGATGAACAGGCGCTGCACCTCGTTGCTGCGTAGGAAGCTCTCCATGGCGTTGATCGCCCCGTCGACCACGGTGCGCTCCACCTCGGCCGGTTCTTCCGAGAGCTTGAATTCCCAGTCCAGGTGGCGCCGCTGCCAGCCCTGCTGCTGCAGGTTGGGCATCACGGTCTGGCAGAAGCTGTCAACGGAGATTTCGTAGATGCGCTCCGCCACCCGTTCGCACCAGTCGGCGCCGTGGGCGTTGAGGTTGCGTTCCACCTCCTCCCGGGCCACCGCGTGGCCGCCGTGGTGGCTGTGGCAAACGTTGTCGGGACATTCGAGGGCGGTCAGGGCCATCGGAGCTGGGCACACGAATCCATGCATTAGCCATCTCCACGGATAGAGCCGCTGTTCTTCAGGAAAGGATCGGGATTGCCGGCGGCAGTTCCCTCTGGCCCCAGTCCTGCATGGGGGAGTCCGCACATAGGAGGGGAGCAGCTTGTCGTCCAGCTCCCAGCGCCCCTAACTGGAAGAAAGGTTTGGAGGACCGCGCCCTTGGTGAGATTGCTGATTCCCCGGGAATGTGCTCCGGGTGAGACCCGGGTGGCCGCCACCCCCGAAACCGTTCGCCGCCTGAGCGGCCGCGGTGCTGAGGTTCATGTGGAGCAGGGGGCCGGTGCTGCCGCCGGTTTCCGGGATGCCGAGTATGCCGAGGCCGGCGCCCAGCTCCATCCCGCCCACGATCTGCCCTGGTCCGCGGTGGAGGGCCTGCTCTGCGTGGCCCCTCCGGCGCCGGAGGCCCTGGTGCAGCTCCGCCCGGGAACCCTCGTGGTGGGCCTGTTGGCTCCCTATGGCGCCACCGGGCTGATCGAGACCCTCAATGGCTGCCGGGCCTCGGCCATCGCCCTCGAGCTGCTGCCCCGGATCAGCCGCGCCCAGGCCATGGATGTGCTTTCCTCCCAGGCCAACATCGCCGGCTACAAGGCGGTGCTGCTGGCGGCGGCCGCCCTGGACCGCTACGTGCCCATGCTGATGACGGCGGCCGGCACGATTCAGCCTTCCCGGGTGCTGATCCTCGGAGCCGGCGTGGCCGGTTTGCAGGCCCTGGCAACGGCCCGCCGCCTGGGCGGGGTGGTGTATGTGTCGGATGTGCGGCCGGCCGTGAAGGAACAGGTGGAATCCCTCGGGGGCCGTTTCATCAATCCTCCCGAATTGGAGGACCGGCCGGCGGAAGCAGGTGGGTACGCGAAGGAGGCCTCCGAGGCCTTCCTTGAGGCCCAGCGCATCCAGCTGGCCGAGCAGCTGGCCCTGGCCGACATGGTGATCTGCACCGCCCAGGTCCCGGGTCGCACGGCTCCCCGGCTCATCAGCGAGGCCATGCTTGATGGCATGCGCCCGGGTTCGGTGGTGGTGGATCTGGCGGTGGCCCAGGGCGGTAACTGCTTCGGCACCGTTCCCGGCGCCACCGTGGAGCGCAAGGGCGTGAAGCTGATCGGGGCCGAGGCCCTGCCCAGCAGCGTGGCCAACCACGCCAGCGCCCTCTATGCACGCAATGTGGCGGCCCTGATCGAGCACCTGCTGGGCGAGGAGGGTTTCCGCCTCGACCCCACCGATCCGATTCTCGAGGGCTGCCTGCTCACCTACGAGGGCGTCTGCCGCCGTCGCGATGTGGTCTACGGCGCCGAACAGGCCATCGCCGCCCCTGGTGCCCCAACGTCTCCGGCCGCTGAGCCTGCTCTCACGGGGGGCGTCCAGCCCTCCAATCCATCCGCCCCGACCCCCAGCCTGCGATGAGCTCCCTTTCCAATTCCCTTTGGGTGCTGCTGCTCGGCAGCCTCCTCGGGCTTGAACTGATCGGCAAGGTGCCTCCCACCCTGCACACCCCCCTGATGTCGGGGGCCAACGCCATTAGTGGCATCACCATGCTCGCCTCGCTCACCCTGCTCAGCCAGGCCGCGGGTAACCCTGCCCTGCTGGCGATCGGGGCCCTCTCCCTGGGCTTCGCCCTTTACAACGTGGTGGGTGGCTTTCTGGTGACCGACCGGATGCTGGCGATGTTCCGGCGTCGCTGATGGAGCGGAGGTTGGTGGCCCTTCCCTTGTCACCGGTCCTGGGGCTGTTCTTTAGCCAGCCCCAGATCTAATGACTGCCAATGCCTCGATCGCGGCTTCGGTGGCTGCCCTTCGTTCCGCTTCATCAAGGCACTCCGCCCTGGGCTTGGGCCCAGTTCCGTTGTCTTCACTCCATTCCTGATCTGTGCGGTTGATCCGCTTCTGCCGTGAACTCCCTTTCGATTGATCTGTTCACCGATGCCATCGACCTGGTGGCGGTGCTGCTGCTGGCTCTGGGCCTCAAGGGCCTTTCCAAGGTGCGCTCCGCCCGCACCGCTAACGGCCTGGCGGCCCTGGCGATGGGCCTGGCCGTGGTGGGTCTGCTGATTCAGTTGCAGCCTTCGCCGATCACCTGGCTCTGGATCGCCGTGGGTTCGGCCCTGGGTGGCCTGGCCGGGGTGCTCACTGCCCAGCGGGTGCCGATGACGGCCATGCCGGAGGTGGTGGCCCTCTTCAACGGCTGCGGCGGCATGGCATCGCTGCTGGTGGCCGTGGGGGTGGCCCTGTTCGCCTCTCAGGATTCCGGGATGGTGGAGCTGGTGTCGATCGCGATCTCGGTGTTCGTGGGGGCGATCACCTTCAGCGGCTCGATCGTGGCCATGGCCAAGCTGCAGGGCTGGCTGGATACCCCCGCCTGGACCCAGAGCTCCCTGCGCCACGGCGTGAACATCGGCCTGGCCCTGCTGTGTCTGCTCGCTGCGGTGCAAATCCCGGCCCATCCGGCCGGCTGGCCCCTCTGGCTGCTGGTGGGAGCCTCGTCCCTGCTCGGCATCGGTGTGACCCTGCCGATCGGCGGCGCCGACATGCCGGTGGTGATCTCGCTGCTTAACTCCTATTCCGGTGTGGCCGCGGCGGCTGCCGGCTTCGTGGTGGGCAGCCAGCTGCTGATCGTGGCGGGCGCCATGGTGGGTGCAGCGGGCCTGATCCTCACCCAGGTGATGTGCACCGCCATGAACCGCTCCCTGGTGAGCGTGTTGTTCGGCGGAGCCCTGGGGACGGCTGGCGGTTCTGTCGGTGGTGGAGGCAGCGAGGCGGGGTATACCCGCATTACCAGCTGCAGCCCCGAGGAGTGCGCCATGGCCCTTGAGCAGGCCGAGCGGGTGGTGTTCGTGCCCGGCTACGGCCTAGCCGTGGCCCAGGCCCAGCACGCTCTGCGGGAACTGGCCAAGCTGCTGGAAGCCCATGGGGTGGAAGTGAGCTACGCCATCCATCCGGTGGCGGGTCGCATGCCCGGCCACATGAATGTGCTCTTGGCCGAGGCCGATGTGCCCTACGAGCAACTGGTGGAGATGGACATCATTAACCCCGAGTTCCCTCGCACCGATGTAGTGATCGTGCTCGGTGCCAATGATGTGGTGAATCCCGATGCCAAGAGCGATCCCTCCAGCCCCCTCTACGGCATGCCCGTGCTGGAAGTGGACCAGGCCCGCCAGGTGTTCGTGGTGAAGCGCAGCCTCGGCGCCGGCTACGCCGGCATCCCCAACGCCCTGTTCGAACTGCCCCAGACCGCCATGGTGTTCGGCGATGCCAAGGCCGTGCTCAACGGTCTGCTGAGCGAGCTGCGCAGCCTCGGTGTGGGCAAAGCTGGGGCCAAGGAGAAGGTGGCTGCCTGAGGCTGGTTGGATCGAGGGGGGGAACGGGACCTTCGCCAGTCAGGAGACTGCGTGGGTTTGCAGCCCCTCTGCTCCCCAGCTGTACTACCGGACGTCCCACAGGCGCTCAGGCCTGAGGATCTGATCCGGGGCGATTGCCACCATTCCAGAGTTCCGCAGTATCGCTGCCGAACTGGTTTCGCCCCACCACCCAGGTTTCGATCGGCACTCCGCCGATCACGTGTTCCCGCAGGATTCGCTCGATCCGCTGGGCGGTCACGCCGCCATAGATCACCCCATCGGGCCAGATCAGCAGGATCGGCCCCTCGGCGCAGATGCGCAGGCAGTCGGCTTTGGTGCGCAGCACGATGCCCTGCTCGCGGGCTGGGTTCTCCAGGCCCAGCTCCCGCACCAGCTGCTTGAGGCGGGCCCAACTGGCGGCGCCGAGCTCCGGATCTGGGCAGCAGAGGGCCTTGGTGGGCGTGGCGCAGAGCAGCAGGTGGTGGCTGATCAGGCCCACTCAGCTGACCTGGCCGGCGATCGCCCTGCCCAGGTGTGCCTCCAGGTCGTGGCTGGCCTTGGGGTGGCCCTTCACCTGGAGCTCGCCGCTGGCGGGCCAGACGTTGATGGGCTCGCCGCTGTCGGTGCTGAAGCTCTGCAGAGGGCCTTCATCCATCCAGTGGCCCTGGAGGTGGAGGCGGCTGACCAAAGCCTTGAGATCCTCTAGCGATCCTTGGAACGACATGGCGAGGCGGGGATGTTGGCTTTGGGAATGTTGTGGGTGGGGAGATGCGGGGGAGTGGAACGCTTCAGGCCGGCAAGGCGGCCGGGGCAGCAGCCTGCAGTGTGGCGGCGGCTTCGAGCACAGCCTGGCGGGCCCAGGCATCGACCGCCAGCACATCGGTCAGCGAGGGGCTGGCGGTGAGGTCGACGCGGTGGCGGTCGCAGATCCGCTCGATCAGGTGGGGGATGGCGAGGAAGGGGATGCGCTCCTCCAGGAACAGCGCCACGGCCTGTTCGTTGGCCGCATTCAGGGCCGCCGGCATCGTGCCGCCCGCCCGGCCGGCGGCGTAGGCCAGCTCCATGCAGGGGTATTTCTCCCGGTCGGGGGCGCGGAAGGTGAGCTGGCCGACTTCGGTGAGATCGAGGCGGCGCCAGGGGGTTTCAAGCCGCTCGGGCCAGCTGAGGCAGTAGAGGATCGGTAGCTTCATGTCCGGCCAGCCCAGCTGGGCGAGCACGGAGGAATCGGCCAGCTCCACCATCGAGTGGATGATCGACTGGGGGTGGATCACGATCTCGATGTGGTCGTAATCGAGGCCGAACAGGTAGTGGGCCTCGATCACCTCGAGCCCTTTGTTCATCAAGGTGGCCGAATCCACGGTGATCTTGCGGCCCATGCTCCAGTTGGGGTGACTGGTGGCATCGGCCACGGTGGCCTTGGCCAGGTCGGCGGCGGGCCAATCGCGGAAGGCGCCGCCGCTGGCGGTGAGCTGGATGCGGCGCAGGCCGGGGGTGGGAACGCCGGTGGAGAGGCGGGCGGTGTCGGCCCAGGGGGTGCCCTGCAGGCACTGGAACAGGGCAGAGTGCTCTGAATCGGCCGGCAGCAGCCGGCTGCCGCTGGCCTCCAGGGCCGGCAGCACCACGGGCCCCGCGGCGATCAGGGTTTCCTTGTTGGCCAGGGCGATGTCCTTGCCGGCGTTGATCGCGGCCAGGGTGGGCAGCAGGCCGGCGCAGCCCACGATCCCGGTGACGACCAGATCAGCGCTGCCCCAGGCGGCGGCGGCGCAGAGGCCGTCGCTGCCGCCCAGCAACTCCGGCATCCGTGCCGGCCGTTGGCCGGATTCGAGGGCTTCAAGGCGCTCGCGCAGCTCGGCGAGCTTTTCCGGGTGGGCCAGGGCCACCGCCTCGGGCTGGTGGCGCACGATCTGCTCCACCAGCAGGTCGAGGTTGTTGCCGGCCGTGAGGGCCACCACCTTGAAGCGCTCGGGGAACTCCAGGGCGATCTCCAGGGTCTGGGTGCCGATTGAGCCTGTTGACCCCAGCACGGACAGGGCTTTCACGGCGGGGCTCGCGGACTTGCGGCACCAGTTTCTCACCGCAGCTTCAGCGGCCATCTCCGCAAGCTCCAGAGACCGTTTCATCGCAGCACGGTCACTGTGACCCGCAGCTCCAGCCACCGTGTCACGGCAGGTCCAACGAAGGTCTGATCGGGGTCTTCAGCGACTTTCCTCCGGCCTATCGGGCACCTTGCCCGGCCGGCGGCGGTGGGGCGCGGTCGCGCCTCAGCCCAGCCCCAGGCCCCAGGGTCAACCGGCTGCTCCCTTGGGCTTCTGCAAGGCTGGCGCAATCTCATAGCCCGATCCGATGGCCGCCCTCCCCCCCTGGCTGCAGCGCTGGAACTTCATCGACCGGGCACGGCTGGAACGCCAGCTCTGGGATGTCTTCGAGGCTGGCGGTGATCTCGATGCCAAGGTGGCGGAATGCCGTTCCGCCGTGGCGGCGGGGGACCGGTCCCGTACCTTTCAGTTGGAGGTCTGGGAGACGACGCTGAGGCGCATTCGCAAGATCGAGACCTTGATGCGGGATCAGCAGGCGCCGCCGGGAGCTTGAGGCCGGCATGCTGCTGGCCAACTTCTTCGTCATTTCCTGTCCGTTCTGCCCTGGACCGGGGAATCCAGGCGATGCGTCGGCGGTCCCAGGACTGCCGCCCCTCCGCGGGAATGGCAGCCACGGGGCAGGTAGGGCATCGGGAGCAGAAGGGGGCAGAGGCTCAGTGCTGCCTGGGGCGGCTCCAAGAAGCGGAAACCCTCAGCGGCGCAGCCATTCGGTGCTGCCGCCGGGGCGGTCGATCAGCTCGATGCCCTGGCTTCTGAGCTCGTCGCGGATCCGGTCGGCCGTGGCGAAGTCGCGGACGGCCTTGGCGGCCTTGCGCCTCTCGATCAGGGCTCTGATGTCTTCCCCAGGGCTGCCCTCGGAGCTGATCCCCACGGGGGTTGGCGATTGGACAACCGTTGCTTTCCATCCCAGTGAAGCTGAAGGCTTCGCCTTGGTTGTCGGCTCCCCGCTGGTTGCTTGCTCGCCTCTGAATCCCTGCAACGACGGGATCCTTGGCTGTTCGGGTTCGAGCCCGAGCACCCCCGCCAGCTCCAGCAGTAACCGCCACCGCCCGCCCTGGGCCAGATCTGCCGCTCCGGGAATGTCACGACGTTGCAGGCGATTGGCGAGCGCCCGCAGGGGCCGCGCCAGCTCAAACAGTTCGCCCACGGCCGCGGCGGTGTTGAGGTCATCGTCCATGGCCGCGATGAATCGGCTCTTGCTGGCCGCCAGGTCGTCAGGAAGGGCGGCAAGATCGCCGGCCGTGCTTTCGCTCCAGGGGAGCAGATGTGCAAATGTGCGGCCCACTCCCAGGGCGGCATTGAGGCCCTTCCAGCCGGTGGCGGCGGCCTCCAGGGCGGCGGCGGTGAAATCGAGCGGTTTGCGGTAGTGCGCCTGCAGCACAAACAGCCGCAGGGTCATCGGGCTGACGCCCGATTCGAGCAGGGCGCGGATGGTGGTGAAGTTGCCGAGCGATTTGCTCATCTTCTCCCCGCCCACATTCACCATGCCGTTGTGCAGCCACCAGCGCGCCAGTTCCTTTCCGGTGGCCGCCTCCGACTGGGCGATCTCGTTCTCGTGGTGGGGAAAGATCAGATCGGCACCACCAAGATGGATGTCGATCGTGTCGCCCAACTCCTCGCGCACCATCGCCGAGCATTCGATGTGCCAGCCGGGACGGCCCGGTCCCCACGGCGATGGGAAGCTGGGTTCGCCCGGCTTGGCTCCTTTCCAGAGGGCGAAATCGAAGGGATGGTGCTTACGGCCCTCCTCGGCGCTGGCAACGCGGCCGGAGGCGTTGTCCTGCTGCTCGGCTAGATCCCGGCCGGAGAGTTTGCCGTAATCGCGGTGCTTGAGCACGGCGAAATAGACATCGCCATCCACCGAATAGGCGGCCCCTCGGGCTTCAAGGTCGCCGATCAGGCTGCGGATCGCATCGAGGCTGCGGGTGGCCCGCGGCATTCTGGTGGCGGGAAGAATATTGAGGGCGTCCATGTCGGCCACGAAGGCCTCGATGTTGCGTTCGCTCACCGTCTCCATTGAGCTGCCCTCGGCGGCGGCGCGGGCGAGGATCTTGTCGTCGATGTCGGTGTAGTTCTGCACAAAGGTCACCTGATAGCCCAGCCAGATCAGGTAACGGCGCAGCACGTCCCACACGATGTAACTGCGGGCATGGCCGAGGTGGCAGAGGTCGTAGACCGTGACGCCGCAGCAGTAAATCGAGACCTTGCCCTCGCGAAGGGGCACGAAGTCGGCCTTGGCCCGGGTGAGAGTGTTGGTGAGCCGCAGGGTCAAGGCGGGGGCCGGCCCGGGGCCGGTTAGCGACGGATCGGTTGCACCGTAAGGCCTGGGGAGCTTGGAGCTTTGCGAGGGCTCCAGCCCGTGCTCAGCCCGTGATCTGGGTAGAAGGGGAGAGCGTCAGGACGTAGCCGAATCGCTAGGGCTCTGGTCCAGGGCCTCAGGCCCTTCCGCCTTCGCCACTGTCGTGCCGAGCCGGGGTGAATCCCCTCAGCCCTGGCCCAGTCGACCGCCGCCGTAGCCCGCGCGCTGCCGCACCGCTTCACACCAGTCGAGGTTGGCGAGGTACCAATCCACCGTGGCGGCAAGACCCTGCTCAAAGTTGTGGCGCGGCTGCCAGCCCAATTCGGTGCTGATGCGGGTGGGATCAATCGCATAGCGGCGGTCGTGGCCGGGGCGGTCGCGGACCGGGGTGATCAGGGAGGTGTGGGGAGCGCGATCGGGCAGGCGCTGATCCAGCAGGGCGCAGATCGCTTCCACCACCTGCTTGTTGGTGCGCTCCCCATGGCCCCCGACGCAGTAGCTGCGGCCCAACTCCCCCCGCGTCGCCGCCAGCAGTAGGGCGTCCACGTGATCCTCCACATAGAGCCAGTCGCGCACATTGGCGCCATCGCCGTAGAGGGGTATGGGCTCCCCGGCCGCCGCCTTGAGGATCACCACGGGGATGAGCTTCTCGGGGAACTGCCAGGGGCCGTAGTTGTTGGAGCAGTTGGTGAGTACCACCGGCAGGCCGTAGGTGTGGTGCCAGGCGCTCACCAAGTGATCGCTGGCGGCCTTGCTGGCCGAATAGGGGCTGCGGGGGTCGTACGGCGTCGTCTCCGAGAAGCGGCCCGTTTCACCCAACGAGCCGAACACCTCATCGGTGCTGATGTGGTGCAGGCGGAAGCCGGCCTGGCGTTCGGCCGGAAGGGCCTCCCAGTGGCTTCGCACCGCCTCCAGCAGGCTGAAGGTGCCCGTCACGTTGCTTTCGATGAAGGCGCCGGGGCCATCGATCGAGCGGTCCACGTGGCTTTCGGCGGCCAGGTGCAGCACCAGATCTGGATCGGCGGCCTGCACCGCCTCGGCGGTGGCGGCGCCATCGGCCAGATCCACCCGTAGCAGCTGATGGCGTTCAGCCGCTTCATCTCCCAACCGTTCGATGCCGGTGAGGTCGCTGGCATACCCCATCTTGTCAAGGTTGAACACTGTGGCGCTGCTCGCGCTCAGCAGCCGCCTGACCATGGCGCCGCCGATGAAGCCAGCGCCGCCGGTCACCAGGATCCTTTGGCGCCCCTGGAGCAGGGCGGGAAGCGAGTCAGGGGAGTTGGCGGGGTTGGTCATGGGAAGGGAAACTCGCGCGTTTGAAGCAGAGTGGTTGCTGCTTGGGGCTGGTGAAGGGGAATGGCTGGCATCGCTCAGGGCCAGCCCCGCTTAGGGGGTGACTGGCGGGACTTCGGCCAGGACCTGGGCCAGGGAGGCACGCCAGTGGATTGGATCCATTGCGAGGGACTGGCGGCTTGCAGTGCAATCCAGCAGTGAATAGCTGGGCCGTTGGGCCGGGGTCGGGTAGTCGGCCGTGGTGAGCGGGCTGACCTCAGCTGCTCGCTCCAGTAGGCCGGCGGCGACTCCCAGTTCACCGATCGCCACAGCGAAGTCGTACCAGCTGGAGGCGCCGGCATCGCTCCAGTGCAGGGTGCGCGGGCCATCGGCATCAGTTCCGATCCCGATCGCCCGCCAGCAGGCGGCTGCCAGGGTGTGGGTGGCCGTCGGGCAGCCCACTTGGTCGGCCACCACGCCCAGGGGTTCGCCCGCTGCGGCCTTCATGGCATGGAGCCGCAGCATCGTGAGGCAGAAGTTTTTGCCCACTGGCCCATACACCCAGCTGGTGCGCAGCACCCGGGCTCCTGGAAGGGCCAGGGCGGCTGTTTCGCCCGCCGCCTTGGTGGCCCCATAGACCCCCAGTGGATCGAGCGCCTGATCCGGCCGGTAAGGCGATCCCTGGGCGCCGTTGAACACGAAATCGGTGCTCACCTGAAGCAAGCGGCCGCCCGTGTCCCGGAGGGCTTCAGCAAAGGCCTGGGGCGCTCCGGCGTTGATGGCCATGGCCCGATCGGCCTCGCTCTCGGCCCGGTCGACGGCGGTGTAAGCCCCGGCATTGAGCACCCAGTCGGGGCGATGATCCCGCACGGCCTGCCGGCAGGCCGCATGATCGGCGAGGTCCAACTCGCTGCGACCGGTGGCGATCAGGATCACCCCCTCGGGAAGGCTGGCCTGAAGCGCGGTGCCGAGCTGGCCCTCCCGGCCGGTGAGCAGCACCTTCATGGCAAATGACTGTCAAAGACATCGCCGGCGGCCAAGGCTTCAGCGAGCCCGGGGGCGGCGGCATCCTTGTCCGCCAGCAGGGGTTCGATGCCGGTGGAGGGCCATTCAATCCCGATGGCCGGGTCGTTCCAGCGGAGGGAGCGCTCGCAGGCGCGGTTCCAGTAGCCCACGGTCTTGTAGAGCACCTCGGCGTTGTCGCTGAGGGTGAGGAACCCATGGGCGAAGCCCACGGGCACCCACAGTTGGCGGTGGTTGGTGCCGCTCAGCCGGGCCCCTGTCCATTGGCCGAAGCTGGGGGAATTGCGGCGCAGATCCACTGCCACATCGAAGATCTCGCCGGCCACACAGCGCACCAGCTTGGCCTGGGCTTCCGGGGCGACTTGGTAGTGAAGGCCCCGCAGCACCCCCCGGCAGGAGCGCGACTGGTTGTCCTGCACGAAGCTGGGCACCTCGGCCTCCGGGATGCCGAGGGCCTCAGCAAAGTTCCGTCGGTTCCAGCTTTCGAGGAAGTAGCCCCGATCGTCCCCGAACACCTTGGGGGTGAGCAGCAGGGGGCCATCCAGGGGGAGGTGTTCAACTTGCATGGGGCTTCTCCAGCAGTTGCAGCAGATAGTTGCCGTAGCCGCTCTTGCGCAGCGGGCCCGCCAACTGCTCCAGAGCGGCTGAATCGATCCAGCCCATCCGCCAGGCCACCTCCTCGGGGCAGCCCACCTTGAGCCCCTGACGATGTTCCAGGGTGCGGATGTAGCTGGCGGCCTCATGGAGCGAATCGGGGGTGCCGGTATCCAGCCAGGCCATGCCCCGCCCCATCAGCTCGACCCGCAGCTGGCCCTCCTCGAGGTACAGGCGGTTGAGGTCGGTGATCTCCAGTTCCCCCCGGGGCGAGGGCTGTACCTGATGGGCCCGTTCCACCACGGAGGCGTCGTAGAAGTACAGACCGGTCACGGCATAGCGGGAGCGGGGTGTGGTGGGTTTCTCTTCGATGCTCAGCACCTGGCCATCGCGGGCGAACTCCACCACGCCGTAGCGCTCAGGATCTCGAACGGGATAGGCAAACACGGTGGCGCCACTGGTGAGGCCATAGCTCGACTGCAGCTGGGGCACCAGATCGTGGCCGTGGAACAGGTTGTCCCCAAGCACCAGAGCGGCGGGGTGACCAGCCAGGAAGTCCTCGCCGATCAGGAACGCCTGGGCCAGGCCATCCGGGCTGGGTTGGATCGCGTAGGTGAGATTGACTCCCCAGGCGCTGCCGTCACCCAGCAACCGTTGAAATGCGGTCTGGTCGGTGGGGGTGCTGATGATCAGAACATCGCGGATTCCTGCCAGCATCAGTGTGCTGAGTGGGTAATAGATCATCGGCTTGTCGTACACCGGCATCAGCTGCTTGCTCACCGCAGTGGTGAGCGGAGCGAGCCGACTGCCACTGCCACCGGCCAAAATGATCCCTTTGCGGAGCGGTAACTCCTGGGCTATTGGCATGCTCGCCGTATTTCCAGATTGGCTTGGATTATCCCATAGGCGGCGGGGCTCCAGTCCCGCGCTGCTCACTTGGCCTCCATCCAGTTCGGACCTACCCCCGTTTCCACCTTCAGCGGCACCCGCAGCAGCACGGCTTGCTCCATCGTGTGGCGGGTGAGGTCGCGCACCTCCTCCAGGGCTTCTGGGGCGACCTCCAGCACCAGTTCATCGTGGACCTGCAGCAGTAGGCGGGCTGGCAGGCCCTGGTCCCGCAAGGTGCGGTGCAGGTGCACCATGGCGAGCTTGATGATGTCGGCGCTGGAGCCCTGGATCGGCGCATTGGCGGCGGCACGCAGCTGCTGGCCCTCCATGCCGCCCCGGCGGGCCGCCTCCAGGTCGATCGCCAGGGGATCCTTGCCCAGCAGGCGGCCCAGCCCACCGGGATCGAAGTGAAAGGGGCGCCTCCGGCCGAGGATGGTTTCTACGTAGCCAAGGCTTAGGGCCAGCCTCTCCTGCAACTCCAGGTAGGCGAAAACCTTCGGATAGCGCTGCTTGTAGCGGCTCAGGAACTCCTTGGCCTGGGCCGGGGGGAGTCCCGCCTCCCGCGCCAGCCGCTGGGCGCCCATGCCGTAGATCACGCCGAAGTTGATCGTCTTGCCCAGCCGCCGCTCCTCGCTGCTCACCTCCTCCTTGTCCAATAGCAGCCGGGCGGTGAGGGCGTGCACATCGTCGCCGTCGTTGTAGGCCTGCACCAGCACATCTTCGCCGGAGAGATGGGTGAGGATGCGCAGCTCGATCTGGGAGTAATCGGCACTCAGCAGCAGCCAGCCTTCCTGAGGCAGGAAGGCCTTACGGATCCGCCGGGAGAACTCCGTGCGGATGGGGATGTTCTGAAGGTTCGGATTGCTGCTGCTCAGCCTTCCGGTGGCGGTGACGGCCTGGTTGAAATCGGTGTGTACCCGTCCGGTTTCCGGCTCCATCAGGGCCGGCAGGGCGTCCACATAGGTGCTGCGGAGCTTGCTGAGGGTGCGGTGCTCCAGCACCAGGGGCACCACCGGGTGGTCGTGTTCCAGTTTTTCGAGCACGGCGGCGTCGGTGCTCCAGCCGGTCTTGGTCTTGCGGGATTTCTTGCGCTCCAGCCCCAGGGTGTCGAACAGCAGCTCGCCCAGCTGTTTGGGGGAGGCGAGATTGAAGTCCACACCGGCGGCCTCGCGGGCCCGGATCTCCAGGTCCGCCAGGGTGGTGGCCAGTTCCGTGGAGAGCTCCGCCAAGTAGGGGCAGTCGATGCGGATGCCGGTGGCCTCCATGGCGGCCAGCACCGGTTCGAGGGGCAGTTCCACCTGCTCCAGGAGTGCCGGCAGGGCAGCTCCCAGGGCCGCGAGCTGCTCGCGCAGCATCCCCGTGAGCCTCCAGGTGACATGGACATCCATGCCGCAGTACTGCGCGGCCGCCGGGATCGGTACGGCTGCGAAGCTGACTCCCTTCGGCACTAGATCGCCGTAGCTGGTGGGGGTGAAGCCCAGGTTGCGCTGGGCCATCACCTCCAGGCCGTGGCGATCGTTGGCATCGCGGAGGTAATCGGCCAGGAGGGTGTCCATCACCACGCCCTCAAGGGCCAGGCCGTGGCGCAGCAGCACGAGACGGTCGTATTTGGCGTTCTGGAGCGTCTTGGGGTGGGCGGGGCTGGCGAGCCAGGGGGCCAGGGCCTGCAGCACCGTTGCCAGGGGTAGCTGGGTGATGCTGGCTTCCGCCGCCGCTTCGCCCAAGCCTGCCAGCAGTCCCTGGCTCTCGCTGCCGCCGTGGCCGATCGGGATATAGGCCAGATCCGATGCACCGGCACCCCAGCACAGCCCGATGCCAACCAGCTCGGCGCGGAAGGGATTAAGGGCCGTGGTCTCGGTGTCGAGGGCCACGGGATGGGCCGGATCGGTGGCGGCCTGAAGCCTGAACAGCAGGGCGGCCAGCTGAGCTTCCGTGGTGATCAGCTCCGGTTGGAGGGATGGGGTGGCGGTGGCTGGTCCGGCCGCGGCATCGGGGGTTCCGATGGTGTGCAGCGCTACGGCTCCTGGATGTGTGGCGTGGGCCGCAGCAGCCCCATCGGCGGATGCTGAATGCCGCTGGTTGGTGGTCTCATCGCTGCCGGCACCTGGATCGGTGGTGACGCTCAAGGGCTGAGCCGAGAACAGGCGCGTGAAGTTGGCGACCTGCCGCACCAGGCTGAACAGCTCAAGTTCCTCGAGGTTCCCCGCCAGGGATTCGCTGTTCACTGCGCCGAGTTCGAGCCTCGGCTCGCTGGGCAGGGGAATATCCAGCAGGATCTCGGCGAGCATGCGGGAGCGGAAGGCGTTCTCCCGTTCGGTGGCAAGCTTCTCGCGAATCGCGCCCTTCAGGGCTCCCTTGGCGGCCTTCGGGCCCTCCAGGGTGTCGAGGGCGGCATAGATCCCCTCCAGACTGCCGTTCTCCTGCAGGAGGTTGATGGCGGTCTTGGGACCCACCCCCTTCACCCCCGGGATGTTGTCGGAACTGTCGCCGGTGAGCGCCTTGAGATCAACAACATCCTCCGGGGGAACACCGAGCTTGGCGATCACGCCTTCGCGGCGGATCTCGACCGGGCCGCTGTTTTTGGCGTAGGGACCACCCCCCATGTAGAGCACGGCGATGTCGCGCTGGTCGTCCACCAGCTGGAACAGATCCCTGTCGCCGGAAAGGATGCGTACCCGCCAGCCCCCGTTGGCGGCCCGGTTTGCAAGCGTGCCGAGCACATCGTCGGCTTCGTAGCCGGGGGCCAGGCAGAGGGAGAGGTCGAGGGCCTCGGCGAGGATCCGCTGCAGATTGCCGAGGTCCTCGAAGAAGTGTTCAGGGGCTTCTTCGCGGTGGGCCTTGTAGGCCGCATCGGCCTCGTGGCGGAAGGTAGGTTCGGCAGTATCGAAGGCGATCACCACGCCCTGGGGGTTGAGTCCGCGGCAGTTGTCGAGCAGGGCCTTGAGGAACCCATAGGTCACGCTGGTGGGGACCCCCGCCTTGGTGCTCAGCCCGCCATCGCCGCCCTTGGCGAAGGCATAGAAACTGCGGAAGGCCAGGGAGTGGCCATCCACCAGGAGCAGCAGGGGCTTGGGGCCACCAGCCGCAGCTGTGGTGCGGCTGCTGTTCGCGAGGTCCCCATCGGCTGCCCCAGGAGCTGTGGCCTGACCCACCTGCGCTGAATCCGCCACCCGTTTCCCCCTGTTCTGCGCCATGGTCCCCCGCCGCCTGGATCCCTTCCGTGGCCACAGCCTGCCAGAGGTCTTCACCCCGCCGCGGCCGGCGCCGGCCGCGGCGGCGGTCTTCAGCCCCTGCGGTGGTTATCGCTGGTGGCTCCAGCGCACCTGGCAGCCGGAGCGGCCGACCCTGGTGTTTGTTGGGCTCAATCCCTCTTGCGCTGATGGCCAGCGGGACGACCCCACCCTGCGGCGGCTGGTGGCCTACGGACGCTGCTGGGGGTTCGGGCGGCTGGAGGTGATCAACCTCTTCGGCGCCGTGGCCACCACCCCGGCGGCCCTGAAGCGGATGGCCGATCCGGTGGGAGCGGACAACGAGGCCTGGATCCGGCGCTGTCTCAGACGCCTCGGGCCGTGGCGTTCCGAAGCGATCCCTGCCCGGGAGTCCGCTGGAGCGGTCCCGGTGGGGCCGCTCGGGTCGCTGCTCTGGCTGGGCTGGGGCAATGGCGGTGCCTGGAGGGGCCGCGATCGCGCCCTGCTCGCCTTGGTGGCCGAGTTTGCGATCAAGCCGTTTGCCCTGCGGTGCACCGCCTCCGGCCAGCCTCGCCATCCGTTGTATTGCCCGGCGGCGATGACGCCGGGCCCGTTTGCGTCATCCTGGGGGGAGTTTCAGGATCCATCGCCTTCCCATGCCCCGTGTTCCGCGTCGGTTTCGCATCCACCTGATGCTCGAGGGTGGGCATGAGCAGGTGGTGGAGTTCCGCACCCTCGACGATTTCCAGAAGTGGTATGGCGGTGTGCTCACCTCGGCGGCGCCGGATGCTTTCGTGAACGTGCCGCTGGAAGATTTAGAACTGGAGTATCTGGTGTTGCGAGCCTCGAGTGTGATCGCTATCCGGGTGGAGCCGCTGTTCGCGAGCGTTCAGGATTAGGTCGTCCGCACCACGAACGACCAGGATTCAACCCGTTACGCCGGCCAGCCTCGGGCCCGCTTCCCCGAGCCGGTGCAGCAGGGTGAGTGTGGTGAGCAGATCCGGGCCCTGCAGGCTGCCCAGCAGGGCGGCCCGGGCGCTCTTCATCACCACTCCCTTCTTCACACCAGCCGCCGTGGCGGCTGTCTCCAGAAGTGCCTTGGCGGCATCGGCCTCGAGAGGACCTTCCAGCAGGCCCTGGCTCAGGGCCGCCACGGCGGCAGTGGCTCCTGGAGCACCCAGCTGCTCCCGGGCGGCCTGATCGAGTTCCGGGCGGCGGAAGAAGGGGGCAGCCTGATCCACCCCATCGCTGAGACGGGTCAGGGAGGGAGCCAGAAGGGTGCACAGATCGAGCTGCCAGGTGGAATCGGCCGCAGCTCCACCGATGGCCCAGCCCTCCGCCTTCCACAGGGGTAGGAGTTGCTGCCGGAGAGCTTCGGGATCCAGGCCATGGAGCACCTGGGCGTTGAGCCAATCGAGCTTGTCCCAGTCGAAGCGGGCTCCGGCCCGGTTCACGCGATCGAAATCGAACACCGTTGCCGCTTCGGCCAGGCTGAAGCGCTCCTCCATGCCCTCCGGAGGCGACCAGCCGAGCAGGGTCATGTAGTTGGCCAGGGCCTCGGGCATGTAGCCCATGCAGCGGAAATCGCTCACGGAGGTCACGCCATCGCGCTTGGAAAGCTTGCGGCCCTCCTGGTTGAGGATCAGGGGGGTGTGGGCGAACAATGGGGCGGGGGAGCCGAGGGCCTGGTAGAGCAGCAGTTGCTTGGCCGTGTTGGCGATGTGGTCCTCGCCGCGGATCACGTGGCTGATGGCCATGGCGGCGTCATCGACCACGACCACAAGGTTGTAGAGGGGATCTCCGATCCGGTCGGCCGGGGCGCGCCGGGCAATCACCATGTCGCCCCCCAGATCGGCACCGCACCAGCGCATCTCCCCCCGAACGAGGTCGTTCCAAATGATGGTGGTGTCGTCGTCGATGCGGAAGCGCACCGTGGCTTCGCGGCCCTCGGCAATGAAGGCCTGCTCTTGCTCGGGGCTCAGGTGGCGGTGGCGGTTGTCGTAGCGCGGCGGCAGGTTACGGGCTGCCTGCTGCTCGCGCATCGCCGTGAGCTCCGCTTCGGTGGCGTAGCAGCGGTAGGCGCTGCCGGAGGCGAGCAACTGTGCGATGGCCAAACGATGCTCGGCGATGCGGGCGCTCTGGATCACAGGCTCCCCATCCCACTGGAGGCCCAGCCACTGAAGGCCTTCGAGAATGTTGGCCGTGTATTCGTCCTTGCTGCGTTCGCGGTCGGTGTCCTCGATGCGGAGGAGAAACTGGCCGCCGTGGCGCCGGGCGAATAACCAGTTGAACACAGCGGTGCGCGCCGTGCCGATGTGGAGAGTCCCGGTGGGGCTTGGGGCCAGGCGAACCCGGACCGGACCAGCGACTGCCACGGTGGGGGGCTCCAAAGAAATGAACGGGACTGACGGGGCTCGAACCCGCAACTTCCGCCGTGACAGGGCGGTGCTCTAACCGATTGAACTACAGTCCCCCGTCGCTTACGCGGACTTTTGGAGCCCGGGAATCGGCGGCGCCGGCGCCATGGCCGACATCACAAGTATCCAATGCGACCTGTCCCTCCGTCAACGCTGCTGAGGCCATGGGCTGGATGCGCAGACCCTGGAGATCCCCAGCTGGGGCATCACTCCCCGGAGGAGGAGTGGCTGAGCAGCGCGTCTGAAGGGTGTGTCGGCATTGGATGCCAGGTTGCGATGGGCAGCGAAGCGAAGCCATGGCTTCCAACAAAAAAGGCCTCCCGTTTGCTGGGAGGCCATGGGGCAGTCAGATGAAAGAAAAGTCTGATCCTGCTGCGGCCGTGATTGGCTGATGAGATTGATTGATAGGGGACTGAAAGATACGGACCAGATAAATCTGAGCCGGCTGATTGTTGTTCAGGGACGGAAACCGGCCGGTTCGATCAGGCGCACCTGATTGCCCCGGGCCGTGAATTCCCGACCTTGGTCGCTCTGCACGACAACCCGACCCCCTGATTTGACGCGGATCACGCGGGCCCGAACCCAGCCAAGGGCTGCGGACTCCAGCACTTTCACCACGTCACCGGGTTGTAGATCCAACTCCATGCTCGGAACCACGAAACTGCAAATGGGGCCATCGAACGCGCCGTGGAGGACTTGAACCCCCGACATCAGGTTTTGGAGACCTGCGTTCTACCAACTGAACTAACGGCGCAAGGCGACGACCCCAGGGAACTGGGCTAAATCCACCGAACCGTCCCAAAGGGTGGATCGGTGGAAGCGTGGCTCAGCGATCGAAACGCTGCTTCACGCGGGTGGCTTTACCCACCCGGTCACGCAGGTAGAAGAGCTTGGCCCGACGCACCTTACCGCGCCGCTCCACCTGGACGGAAGCGACCTGGGGGCTGTGAAGCATGAACACCCGCTCCACGCCGATGCCCTGGAAGATTCGGCGCACGGTGATTGTTTCGTTCAGGCCGCCATGGCGCTTGGCGATCACCACGCCCTCGTAGGGCTGGATCCTCTCCTTACTTCCCTCCCGGATCCGCACGCCCACCTTCACGGTGTCGCCCACGTAGATATCGGGCAGATCGGCCTTGAGCTGTTCGGACTCAAAGGCGTCGAGAAGCTCCCGGGCACTGCGGCGGCCGGTGGTGACCTTCACCGCCGGGGTGGCCGCTGCTGGGGCCTCGGCGGCCGTCTCAGGGATGGTTGCCGCGGCGGTGTCGCTGGCGGCGGCTTCTGGTGCTGTCATGGCTGTTGCGCTTGATTCCGGTGTCGATTCGGTTGATGTTTCGGCTGTTTCCGCTGCCATCCCAGCTCTCCAGTGCCTGGCCAAACCGCCAGTGTACCGGCTCACGTGTCACCCCTGGTTTGATCCCCCGGCCGGTGCCACCGCTGCCAGAGCATCGCACCGCCGGTGCCCAGCATCCAGAGCAGGCCAAGGCCATTGGCCAGCACGTAGAGCGTTTCGCCGCTGGGGCCGAACCAGTGGCGCAGCCATTCCCCTTCGTGCACCACCATCAGCCCATGGGCCGGATCCCGGCCGAGGCCGCCCCAGTCGCGCAGGAGCCGGTATCCCAGCCCTGTGGTCACCGTGACCAGCAGGGGCGCCAACACCCAGGGGGCCAAGGCGGCGTGAGCCCGGCGCAGCCGCAAAGCCAGGGGTGGAGAGCCCTTCCGGCCGGCGGCTTGGTTGGGCGCATCGCCGCCCGGATCGGCCGCGAAGTCCTGGGCATCGCTGCCGCCGCGAGGTTCCTCTGCGTGTTGATCAGCCATGGCGTCTCGCCGGCCAGCATGAGCCATTGATAACTTGAAACGAACCCGAACGACCTGCCCGAGTCGGCCCCGCATGAATCTTTTCGCCGATCTCCTGGCCGCCTCGCAGCCGGGCCGTGCGCCCGACGGCACCGTGACCCAGAGCGGACCCCGAATCCAGAAGAGCCGGCGGGGCGTGGAGGTGAAGTCGGCTCGGGAGATCGCCGTGATGCGCCAGGCCAGTCGCATCGTGGCCACGGTGCTGCGGGAGATGATCGCCATGGCCGCCCCGGGCCTCACCACCGGCGATCTCGATCGCCACGCCGAGAAGCGGATTCGGGAGATGGGCGCCACGCCGAGTTTCAAGGGCTATCACGGCTTTCCGGCCAGCATCTGCGCCTCGATCAACCATGAGGTGGTGCATGGCATTCCCAGCGCCAAGCGGGTGATCCGCGCCGGCGACCTGCTCAAGGTCGACACCGGCGCCTATTTCGAGGGCTACCACGGCGACAGCTGCGTGACCATCTGTGTGGGCGAAGGGGTGCCAGAGGATGCCCGTACCCTCAGCCGGGTGGCCCAGGAATCGTTGATGAAGGGTCTGGCGACGGTGAAAGCCGGCAGCACCCTGCTGGAACTGGCCGGTGCCGTTCAGGACCATGTGGAGGCCCACGGCTTCGCCGTGGTGGAGGACTACACGGGCCACGGCGTGGGTCGCAATCTCCACGAGGAGCCCTCGGTGTTCAACTACCGCACCCGCGACCTGCCCAATATGGTTCTGCGGCCGGGCATGACCCTGGCGGTGGAGCCCATCCTGAATGCCGGCAGCAGGGGCTGCCGCACCCTCAAGGATCGCTGGACCGTGGTGACAGTGGACGGCAGCCTCTCGGCCCAGTGGGAACACACGATCGCGGTGACCAGCGACGGCTGCGAGATCCTCACGGACCGGGATTTCTGATCACGGCCCCGATGCTCGCGTGGTGAGCCGGAAATAGGCCCAGCGGCTGAGGGTGGCCAGGGGCATCAGCAGATAGGTGAGGGGGTTGGGGGTCACGATGACCAGGCCGCAGTTCCAGTCGAGCGCCTGGCGCATCACCTCGCCGGCCACCCAGTCGGCGTTCATCAGACCGATCGGATTGAGGCTTGAGCGAAAGGGGCCCAGCACGAGCCGGCGCAGCCGCAAGGGGCCGCCGGCCGCCCTGGCGAGATCCAGGGCGCGCAGGCTGAGCAGCTGGCCCAGCAGCCGTTTGCTGATCTCATAGAGCGGGCTCACCGCCAGCTGGATCTCCGCCTCAGAGGTGTTGAGCCACACTTCGGGGAGCGGTCTGGCGGTTCCGGTGGGGGCTCTCGGGCCAACGGCGCTGCGGCGCTCCTCGACCACGGTGGCGAAGAGCTCCAGCAGGCGCCAACTGCTCAGGGCATTCACCTCCAGGGAGCGCTCCACGGCGGTGCGGTCGCGGGCGGTGTGGACATTGACGCCATGGTTCAGCACCAGCACGTCCACCTCGGCCAGAAGACCCGCCAGCTCCTGTTCCTCCCCCACCCGCCAGCGCACCTGGCGCAGGGGGATGGGATGGCCCTCGCCATCGACCAGGTCCAGGGGCGCTTCGCTGCTGGTGAGGGCGATCAGCTGGGCGCCTCGGTCGTGCCAGCGGCGCAGCAGGGCCCGGCCAAAGCTGCCCCCCGCCCCGGTCACAGCCACCCAGGGGGGCGGATTGGGGTTGGCGGTGGGCTCCGTGTTGGTCATGGTGGCTCTGCGGAGGCGAACGCTTCCGCGCGAGGCTGCATTCTGCAGTTGATCCCTTGGAAAGAGGGCGTGGCAATCGCTGCCCGGCGGGCCAGCTGTTCTGGGGTCAGGCGATCACGGAGAGTCTTCTGGCTGGGGTGCGGCCGGGTTCGGATCGGTGGGATCTCCCTGCCGGGGATGAATCTCGATCGGCTGGGTCGTGCTTCGTGGTGCCGCCCAATGCCGTGCTGCCCTCCGTGCCGCCCGCCCTACAGCCCGCCCTACAGCCGGGCGTGGTGCCGGCGTGCGTGGTCCCGGCGTCCGCCATGAACCTTGGCCGGGCGGTTCATCGGCGACGATGGGGCTCTGAGGTGGGTCGCTGCCTAGATTGGCGCCGATCCGCTGACCCCGGCGAGGAATCCATGCCCATCCCGTTGCTGATCGGCTCCTGCGAACCCTTCAGCGGTAAGTCGGCGGTGGTGCTGGGTCTGGCCCGCCAACTGGGACGCGAAGGTGTTTCGGTGCTGTTCGGCAAACCGCTTGCCACCAGCGCGGCCGACTTCCCGATGAATCCCGAGGTGCGCTTTGTGGGCACCACCCTGGGCTTGTCCGATGAACAGTTGCTGCCCTCGCTGCGGGTGCTGGAGCCGGCCACAGCCCAGGCCCGCCTGCTGGCGGCCGATCTGGAGGCCGGCGACGTTCTCGATGATCTGCGCAGCCGCATTGCCGCCGAGGCCGAGCGGCTGGTGCTGCTGGAGGCGGCCGGCACCCTGAGTGAGGGACTGCTGTTCGGGCTGTCGCTGGCGCAGCTGGCCCGTGAGCTTGCTGCCCAGGTGCTGCTGGTGCAGCCCTGGAGCGATAGCCGCAGCGTGGAGCCGTTGCTGGAGGCCCGCCAGCAACTGGGGGATCGCCTGGCCGGGGTGGTGTTGAACGGAGTGGCGCCCGAGGGCCTGGCCACGCTGAGAGCCGAGGTGGAGCCTGCCCTGGAGCGCCTGGGGTTTCCGGTGCTCGGGGTGATGCCCCGTAGCCCCCTGCTGCGCAGCGTGACCGTGGAGGAGCTGGTGCGGCGCCTCGATGCGCGGGTGTTGTGCTGCCAAGACCGCCTCGATTTGCTGGTGGAAACCATTTCGATCGGGGCGATGAACGTGAACTCCGCCATGGAGTTTTTCCGCCGTCGCCGCAACATGGCCGTGGTGACCGGCGCCGACCGCACCGACATCCAGCTGGCGGCACTGGAGGCCTCCACCCAGTGTCTGATCCTCACCGGGGTGGGGGATCCCCTGCCCCAGCTGATCAGCCGAGCCGAGGAACTGGAGGTGCCCGTGCTCAAGGTCGACCACGACACCCTGACCACGGTGGAGACGATCGATGCCGCCTTCGGCCATGGCCGGCTTCATGAAGCCGTGAAGGCCAGCTACGCGATCCGGCTGGTGCAGGAGCACTGCAACTTCTCCCGCCTGTTCGAGCGGTTGCGGCTGCCGGTGCGGGCCTGAGCCGCTTGCCCGCCCTTGAGGTTCGCCGCTGCTAAGTTCACATTGAAGCTTGCGGGCAACGGTTGACCCGGTCCCTCGATCTACCGGCCTTAGACCGGATCGACACCCTCGCCCAGGAGCTAGCCATGCTCCAGGATCGGGGCAAACGCCGCATCGCCATCCTGGGCAGTCGGCACGTGCCGGTGGTGTCGATCCACCTCGTGGAACTCGTGGCTCGCGCCCTGGCCCATGAAGGCCACAGCCTGATCACCTCAGGGGCTCAGGGGGTGAATTCCGCGGTGATCCGCAGCGTGCTGGAGGTGGACCCCAGTCGACTCACCGTGCTGCTGCCCCAAAGCCTGGAGCGCCAGCCGATCGAGTCGCGCGACCAGCTCGAGCATGTGTTGCACCTGGTGGAGAAGCCGGAGCATGACGACCTGCCGTTGCCGGTGGCCAGCAGCCTCTGCAATCACGAGATCATCAGCCGCTGCGACCAGCTGATTTGCTACGCCTTTCACGACAGCGAAACCCTCCTCTCCAGCTGCCGAAGCGCCGAGGACATGGGCAAGGTGGTGAGCCTGATGTTCTTCGACTGAGGGAACGGGCCGCCAGCCATGGCAGGGGGGATCAACCGGCGTTTTCAGGATCGCGCGGCAGCACCTGCAGCCGAGTGCCCTCGCGGCCCATCACCGTGACGGCACTGCCGCTGGGGAGAAGACGGGACGGTTCGAGGTTGCGGGCGGCCCAGCTCTGGCCCTGCCAGCGCACCCGGCCCTCGCCCTCAAGGTCGAAGGGGGCGATCACCTCGGCCAGCTCCGCTCGGGCTGCCGGGGGAATCGCCCGTTCGCCGTGGCGGCTGGACCAGCGCCGCACCAGGGTGTAGGCCACCCCCACCAGGGCGGCGAAGAGCAGCAGCTGCGGGGCCGCCGCCAACTGGGGGAGGGCGCTGGCGAGCAGGACCAGCAGCAGGGCGGCCAGGCCCCCCACCAGCAGCAGTCCATCGCTGTCGATCCCGATCAGCACCAGCGAGAGCAGCAGAGCACCGAAGCCGAGCCAGAGCAGGGGCAGGGGGGGCATCCGAACGGGCCGCGGCGATGGATTGGCTCCATCCTGCCTACGCTCAGCCCAGTGGTGCAGCACCGATGGAAGGCCTTTTCATTCCTGTGCTGATTGCCCTGGGGGCGCTGGGCATCAGCGGCGTGAAGGTGACGAGCAGCAGCCGCTCGATGCTGGTCGAGCGGCTCGGCAAGTACAACCGCCAGCTAACGCCTGGCCTCTCGCTGGTGATTCCGGGGCTGGAGCGGGTGGTGAGCCATGAATCACTGAAGGAGCGGGTGCTCGACATCCCACCGCAGCAGTGCATCACCCGCGACAACGTGTCGATTGAGGTGGATGCGGTGGTGTACTGGCAGCTGCTCGAACATGCCCGCGCTTATTACGCGGTGGACAACCTGCAGGCGGCGATGGTGAATCTGGTGCTCACCCAGATCCGCGCCGAGATGGGCAAGCTCGACCTCGATGAAACCTTCACCACTCGATCCGAGGTGAACGACGTGTTGCTCAAGGAGCTCGATCTGGCCACCGATCCCTGGGGCGTGAAGGTGACGCGGGTGGAGCTGCGTGACATCAAGCCCACCCAGGGGGTGCAGCAGGCGATGGAGCAGCAGATGACCGCCGAACGGGAGAAGCGGGCGGCGGTGCTGCGCTCCGAGGGGGAGAGGGAATCCCAGGTGAATGCAGCCCGGGGCCGGGCCGAGGCCCTGGTGCTCGATGCCAAGGCCAAACAGGAGGCCCTGCTGCTGGAGGCCGATGCCCAGGCCAAGCAGCAGCTGCTGCTGGCCCAGGCGCGGGCCGCCTCTGCCAAGGAGCTGGCGACCGTGATTGAGGCCCACCCGGCGGCCGCTGAGGGCCTGCGGCTATTGCTCGCTAAGGACTGGATGGCGATGGGCGAGAAGCTCGGCAATGCCCCCGCTGGCAGCGTGCTGATGGTGGATCCCCAGAGCCCGGCCAGCCTGCTGGCGGCGCTGAAGGGGCTGCAGGAGAAGGGCTGAGCCCAATTAGTCTGCTTTTGGTCGGCGCGATCGATGGACTATCAACCCCCAAGCCACCTGCTCGAAGTCCTGCAAAAAATTGAGTATGAAGAGGCGTTGCCGGATGGGGATCCCCGCTATGTGGATTCGCGTGAGGCGCGGGGTAGCGAAAAAACCTTCACGCGACTAGCGCGCAAGTTTGGCTGGGATCCCGCCAGCAATGCTTTCTTCGCGCCCTATGAAAAGCACATCCTGTTCTTTGGCCATATCGGCATCGGCAAGACCACCGAATTGCGCCGTTACGCCGGTCAGCTGAATGCGTCGAGGCGGTTTTATGTGGTGGAGGTGGATGTGTTGGCCAAGTTGGACCGCAACAACCTGCAGTACACCGAAGTGCTGATGGCCATGGCTGAAACCTTGCTGGAACGGCTCCACGGCGATGGCGTTGCCTTGGCTGCAGAGGCCCTAGAGCCCCTGCAGCACTGGTTTGGCAACGTGGTGGAAACGCAGACCACAACGAAGGAGCTGAGTGCGGAACTCAAGACGGTGGCCGAGGGTGGTGGTGGGATCCCTGGTCTGATCAAGCTCTTGGCCACGTTTACGGCCGCCTTCAAGACCGGATCCAGCCAGAAGAGTGAATGGCGGCGCGAAATTCGCAATGATTTCTCCGCCCTGGCCCAGGCCTTCAACACCCTGATTCGCCGGGCAGAGGCCCACTTGGCGCGGGAGGCGCGGGCCGAGCGGCGACTGCTGTTTCTGATCGATGGCACCGATAAGATGCGCAGCGAAGATACTCAGCAGTTCTTTGTGCAGGATGCGGAGCAGTTGCTGGCCATTAAAACCCTGGTGATCTACACGGCGCCGCTGCATTTGAAGGTCGACGGGCGTCTCGGCGGCAAGCTCGATGCCGATATTGTCTTGCCGATGATGAAGCTGTTTGAGCGAGATGGCCGACCCTTTGAAGCCGGATGGAGAACGATGCGCCGCCTGTTGCTGTTGCGAGCCGACTGGTGTCTGTTTGCCAGCGATGCTGAGGTGGATCGCTTGGTGGAGTTCAGCGGCGGCCATCCACGGGAGTTGTTGCGTCTGCTGAAACTCTGCTGTGAGCTGGCCGAGGATCGGATTGATGCCAGCGTGGTGCAAACGGCGATTGAAAAACTTGCGGCCGACTATCGCTATTTCCTCAAACCGGCGGATTACGCCTTGCTCAAGACGATCGACAGCAACCCTGTTGATGGTGGCAACGACGAACAGGCCCAGGAGTTGTTGCATCGCCTGGCGTTGCTGCAATACAACGACGGCACCTGGCGCCGCAGCCATCCGGTGGTGCGCACCCTGGAGGGCTACGGGGCGGCAGGCGGCTGAGCTGGAACCCCTTCCACCATGGTGAATTCAGCCTTCGCGATTGAACAAGCGAGGCTGGCTGAAGCCCGCCAGCTGCCGGGGCCGTGCCACGACGATTTCCTTCGCCTCAGCCGCACCCTGATTCATGGGCCCCCGTTTCAGTGGCTGCTGGTGGAGGCGCCGGACGAGGGGTTGCGGCGACAGGTGATGGCCGCCCTCGACCGGGTGCTGCAGCGCGCGGGATTGCGGAGCGATCGGCTGCCGCTGAGCGACAAGATTCGCGATGTGCCGATGCTGGAAGCCCGGCTGGTGAACAACGCGCGCCAGGCGCCTGTGGTGCATGTGATCGGCCGCCCGGGCTGGTTTGATGCCGCCCGCTGGGAAGCCTTCAACACCCGCCGGGAGCGCTTGGCAGCTGACGCGCGGGCCCGGTTGGTGTTCTGGCTGGATGGGGAGGCGATCGCCCTGGCCTCCCGCAGTGCGCCCGACCTGTGGGCCTGGAGGGGCGGTGTGTACTCGTTTCTACCCGCAGCCGCCCCAGGAGCCCTGACCGTCCCCGGTGGGGAAAGACCACGGCCATCGCCCTACCCCAGTGCCCATGGAGGCGTGGACACCCGCTCGATGGCCGAGCGCAGCCGGCGGGTGGTGGAGATCAGGGCCTGGCTAGAGAGCAACCCGGAAGCACCCGATGAGCTGCGCATCTCCCTGGTCGATGAGCTGGGCCTGCTGCTGTTCAGTCTGGGGGATTTGGATGAAGCCCTGTCCCATAGGCGCGAGGTGGAGCTGCCCCTCCATCGGCGGCTTGGGGATTCCAGGAGCCAGGCCATCACGATGGGGCGGATCGCGGACATCCTGGAAGCGCGAGGGCAGCTGGATGAGGCGCTGCGCATCCGACAGGAAGCGGAATTGCCGGTGTATGAACGCCTGGGAGACGTGCGCTCGAAGGCCATCACGATGGGGAAGAGCGCGGACATCCTGCAAGCGCGAGGGCAGCTGGATGAGGCGCTGCGCATCCATCAAGAAGAGGCACTACCAGTGTTTGAACGGCTGGGAGACGTGCGCTCGAAAGCCATCACGATGGGGCGGATCGCGGACATCCTGAAAGCGCGAGGGCAGCTGGATGAGGCGCAGCGCATCCGTCAAAAAGAGGAACTACCGGTGTATGAACGCCTGGGAGACGTGCGGGAGAAGGCTATCACGATGGGGAAGATCGCGGATATCCTGCAAGCGCAAGGGCAGCTGGATGAGGCGCTGCGCATTCGTCATGAAGAGGAACTACCGGTGTTTGAACGCCTGGGTGAGATGCGCGAGAAGGCGATCACGATGGGAAAGATCGCAGACATCCTGCAAGCCCGAGGGCAGCTGGATGAGGCGCTGCGCATTCGTCATGAAGAGGAACTACCGGTGTTTGAACGCCTGGGAGACATGCGCGAGAAGGCCATCACGATGGCGGGAATCGCGGACATCCTGCAAGCGCGAGGGCAGTTGAGTGATTCGCTGAGCATCTATGTAAAGGAGGTGCTTCCGATGTTTAAGCACCTGGGTGATGAGAACGCTGAAGCTTTCACGATGGTAAAGATCGCGGACATCCTGCAAGCGCAAGGGCAGGAAGACCAAGAGCCACCACCCGACTGAGGAGCGCTTCAGCCCGCAATTACCTCCTTCAGCCCCCCAGCACGCCGCGAAGGCCCTCGCTGTAGAGGAGGGCGGTGCAGAGGATGGCGCCAGCCCAGCAGAGGCTGCGCAGGGGTGGGATGTTGGCCACGTAGGCGCCGATGTAGCCGAGCCGCAGGGCCGGGTGGAGCCAGGCCGCCGCGATCGCCAGGGCGGTTGGGGCGGCGCCGGTGTGGGCGGCAAAGAGGGCCAGCAGGCAGGCCGGGGCGTGGAGAGTGAAGGCCTCGAAGCTGTTCTGATGGGCCCAGTTGGCCCGTTTGCCCCAGGCCGGCAGCCGCTCGAACATCGCCCGGGGGGCCGCCAGATCGGCGGGGGTGAAATCGGCCTTGGAGCGGGCGGCGGCCAGGGGGAAAAGGCTGGCGATCACCACGGCGCCGGCCAGCACCAACGACCAGGCGAAGGGGGCGCCGGCATGAAGGGCCGCGGCAGCATCGCTGGTTCCCGTGGCACCGGCCTCCACCGCCAGCGGAATCGCGGCGAGCAGCGCGGGCAGGGGAAGCGAAAGGGGCATGGCAGGGAGGGGGGCGGACACCCTTTCTAGGTTGCGGCGGTTAGGCACGGCCCAGCCTCAGCCCGTCACTGCCGAGAGAACGTCGGTGGCGACGAAGTCTTGTCCTTCTGCGGCCACGAGGGCATCAAACCGTTCGAAATCGCGATCAACACCCACCAGGCGCCAGCCATTGGCGATCGTCAGGGCCGCCTAATGGGCATCGGTGCTTTTTCAGCGGCCTGGTGTTCCCAGTAATGAACGGCCTGCTGGTGATGGATGTGGCGGCGGGCCGCCCGGGCTTTCAGCCGTGCGAACAGCGGATCCGGCAGCTCCAGGGTGGTGCGCATGCCCACGCCCTTCGCTGCTTGCATCGTCGTGCGCATTCTTTACTGCGTTGCCGCTGCCCGGTGAGAGCCTCCGCCTGCCGCGCTCGCCATCGCCTGCTTGGTCTGGTCTGGTCTAGGTTGTGGTGGTTCTTGTCTGTTACACGGGATGACAGCTCCATTGGCCGCCGCCGGCGGTGGTCGTCGCACGGTCAACATGCTCGAGGCCAAGACCCACCTCTCGCGCCTGGTGGAGGCCATCGAAACCGGTGCGGCAACCGAGGTGGTGATCGCCCGCAACGGCAGGCCGGTGGCGCGACTCACCGCCCTGCCGGGGCCGGAGCGGCCCCGGCGTCTGGGGGTGGCCCGCGGTCAGTTCACGGTTCCGGACTCGATCGATAGCGCCAATCCGCTGATCGCCGAGCTGTTTGAGCAGGCCTGATGCGGCTCCTGCTCGACACCCACGCCTTCCTCTGGGCGATCAGCGATGAACCACGGCTCGGCCCGCGGAGTCGCGACCTGATCACCACTGAGGCCAGCAGCGTGCTGATCAGCCATGTGTCGCTCTGGGAGATCGCCATCAAGCACGCCTTGGCCCGCAGCGATATGCCGCTCTCGGCCGCCCAGGCGATTCCGTGGGCTCAGGAGTGTGGCTTTGAGCTCCTGCCCCTTGACCTCCCCCACCTGCTGACCCTTGAGCAGCTGCCTCTCCATCACCGCGATCCGTTTGACCGCATGCTCGTGGCCCAGTCGATCAGTGAATCGCTGCTGTTGGTGAGCGCCGATGGGGCGTTTCGTGCCTATGGCGGCCCGCTGCAGGATGCCCGCCACTGAAGGCCGAATCGTGCCTGGGCGGGTGCATGGCTCGGCCTTCATGGGTATGCCCAGGCGGCCATTCAGGGGGGGGTGCAGTCCGTCATCGCTCTGCCACACGACGAGCCCCCTGGGCCTCCAGGATCCACGGCGATGCGAGGAGCGATGACCAGGCTCAGACGTGTTCCAGGCTGGATTCCACACCCTGACGCCGAAGATCGTCCACCAGCAGGTCAGCGATTTCCCGATCCACCGGGGCAGTGAGATGTTCCTCCCCATCAAGGAGGTGGGCCACCTCGCCCGGTAGGCAACCGATCCAGCGCGCCAGGCTTTGCTGCGCCTGAAAGCGACGCTCTGGCCAGGGTGTCCCCTGAAGTTTGATTCGCAGCCGGTAGCTGGGTGGCAGAGGATGGCCCAGTTCGATGTTGCGCAGGTTGGCCGCCGTTGCCAGAACCACCAACTGGTCTCCGGCGGCCAGCACCAGGTCCGGCGGCGGCAACAGAATGGGATCGTGATAGCGGGGCCGTTGCAGCGAAACGCCTGTCACGCCATAGCCATTCTCCAGCCGGGAGATGTTCAGACCGCAGAGATTGTCTTGCTCCTCAAGGCGGTAGCGCACGATCAGCAGGTGGGAGCCCTGCAGTTGCAACACCCCCTCCACCCGCTCCCCGAAGGCGGCCGCCACCACCGCATCGGCGACGAGGTCGACGGTGGAAATCACCGCCAGCCCCCCCAGCAGCTCCCCCAGGGGTTCGGCGGCCCCAAAGTCATGGGCCAGCATCGCAACACCAGCCTCGGGCCAGCGTTGTTGCAGCGCCATGGCGGTCTCCAGATTGGCCAGCAGATCGGTGGAGAGCAGGCCAACGGCGGAAACGGCCCGACCCTCCAGTGCCTGGAGCGCCTCCTCCAGTTGACCGAACTGAACGATTCCCTTGTCCTGGGAGCCTTCGCTGCCCCCCGGCTCGACCCTCACCACCAGCTGCTGGTGTCGCCGGAGCCGCTGGGCGATGCGTTGGGCCAGTGCCGATCCTTCCACCAACAGCACCGGCGCAGGGCCCCGCCGGGGCAGCCGGATCCGTTCGGCGCCCAGGCGCTCCCGCAGGAAACGCTCCAGGATCACGGCCACCAAGGCCGAGGTCAGCAGCGTGCCAACCAGTGAGTAGAGGAGCGTGCCACCAATCAGCCAACCGCTGACCTCCTCCATCCCGGTGATGTCGGAGAGGAGCAGGTTCACCGGGTCGACATACTCGCCTTTGAGCAGAGCGAGGGTGATAAACACCCCCTGCTTCCACCCCCCGATTCGAGAAAAGATCCGGACGCCGACCATGGCCAGCAGCATCAGCGCCACGAAGGCCGACTGCTGGAGCCTTGACCGGGCACGCAGCCAGGCGCGCAGCTGTTTAACCGTGCTGCGCAGCCAGGCCAGGGCGCGATGGCGGCGGGTTTGGCCTGGAGCCAAGACGCCCTTGGGGAGGCTTGTCGACCGGGCCGTCAGCCAGATCGGCGGCGATCCGGTGGGGGACTCGGGAAGCCGGACCTGCTTCTGGTTTCGAAGGTCCTGAACAGGATCCTCGATCAGCTGAATGATCTGGCCATCCACCTCCAGGCTGGCCAGCATGGATTCAGGTCTCAGGGCCGTGGTGATCGCATCCGCACACAGAAGGATCGGATCCACCACGGCCACCCCGGGCAGGCGATGCTCCAGCAGGGCGCCGAGATCGGCAAGACGGCTGGTGGAACGCACCACGATCTCCGCGGTGGGATTCAGCAGCCGGACTTGGAGGGCCGCCTCAAAGTTGATCGTGCTGTCGGCGCTCAGCAGCAGAACGGCACCAGCTCGCTCAGCACCGGCCTGGCGCAACACGTGGGCCAGGCGCATGTCTCCGTGGGTGAGCGTTCCCGCCAGACGGGACTCCAGCTCGGGATCTCTCCAGTTGGGGTGCCGCAGATCCACCCCGTGGAGGGGCAGATCAAAGGCCAGGAGCCGCTGCAGACAGGCCTGGCCCAGGGAGCCAAGACCACAGACCAGCACGGGGGCAGGACTGAGGCGCTCGGCGGGCAATGCGCTCAACGTCCGGAGGCGCCAAGCTCAGAGATCATCCTCCACACCGGTGGTGATGGTGCAATCGCTCGTGGGGTAGCTCACGCAGAGCAGGGCAAAACCGGAAGCGATTTGATCATCATCCAAGAAGCTTTGATCCGACTGGTCGACACCGCCGCTAACAATCTTGCCTGCACAGGTGCTACACGCCCCAGCCCTACAGGAGTAGGGGAGATCAATGCCCTGCTCCTCAGCAGCATCGAGAATGTAGGTGTCAGAAGCACAGGTAAAAGTCTTACCGTCTTCTGTTTTGATGGTGAAGGTGTCAGCCATGGGTCCTTACGGGCCAAGTCGATATCCATCCAAGGCTAAACCCTATAAAAGGGTTGGTCGGGCAGGACACATCGACCTGAATCAGCGCGCAACGGCTGCATCGGCGGTGCTCCGCCGGCAGGCCCTGGCGATCACCTGCTCCTCATCGGCCGCAATCACGATCACATCGAAGGGGGAGAGCCAGCTCAGGGCCGACACCACTTCTTGCCGCAGAGCCTCGTCGTGCTCGCCGATGCCGCCGGTGAAGGCGAGCACGTCGACGCCGCCGAGGCTGGCTGCCATGGCCCCAATCTCCCGCAGCAGCCGGTGGCGGAACACGGCGATGGCCAGCTGGGCTCCCTCGTGCCCAGCCGCTGCCGCAGCCCTGAGGTCCTGCATGCTGCCGCTGAGCTCAGAGAGAGCCAGCAAGCCGCTGCGTCCATTGAGGGCCTGGTCCAGCTCCTCCACCGACAGGCCTCTGCGCAGTTGATGCAGCAGCAGTCCGGGGTCGACAGAGCCGCTGCGGGTGGCCATCACCAGCCCCTCCAGCGGCGTGAAGCCCATGGTGGTGTCGACGCTGCGACCCGCCGCGATGGCGCACAGGGAGCAGCCGGCGCCTAAGTGGCAGCTGATCAGCCGCAGGGGGGTTGCCGCTGCGGCCTGGGGGAAGCGGGCGGCGACCACCTCAGCGACATGCTGGTGGCTCAGGCCATGGAAGCCGAAGCGCCGCAACCCCTGGTGGCGCCAGGCGGCGGGGATGGCATAGGTGGCGGCCTCGGGCGGCAGGGTGGCGTGGAAGGCGGTATCGAAGCAGGCCCACTGCTCCAGGTGGGGCTGATGCTCCGCCAGCCAACGCATCACCCGCAGGGCCGGGCCATTGTGCAGGGGAGCCAGGGGCACCAATTCCGCTAAAGCCGCCAGGACCGTTGGTTCCAGCCGCACGGGGGTGGTGAAGCCTTCGCCACCATGCACCAGCCGGTGCCCAGCCAAGACGATCGACTCGCTCCAGGGTGCCAGGGCCGCCGGCAGCCAGTTGTCCAGCACCGGCTCCGGGGCAGCTCCCTCGGCCATGGGGCATTCCCTTTGCCCCTGCCAGAGCCGGCTGCCACCCTCATTCAGCAGGCAGGCCTTGAGACTGGAACTGCCGGCGTTGAGCACCAGCACGAACCCAGAATCCGGTACGGTTGCAGCGGCTAGGCCTTTCATCCGCGCTCGGGGATCGGCAGTGACCAACGCCAGTGGGTGATTTCAGGCGCGTCCATGCCGTGGGTATGGGCGTACTCCCGGTGAGACAGGATCTCCTCCTGCATCCGCTCCTTGACGTGGGCGGCGCGGGAGCCGAGGCGGGGCACGCGGTCGATCACATCGATCACCAGATTGAAGCGGTCGATCTGGTTGTTCATCGCCAGCTCCAGCGGCGTGTTGATGTTGCCTTTCTCCTTGTAGCCGCGCACGTGGAAGTTGCGGTGGTTGGTGCGGCGGTAGGTGAGGCGGTGAATCAGCCAGGGGTAGCCGTGGAAGTTGAAGATCACCGGCCTGTCGGTGGTGAACAGGGTGTCGAAATCCCGGTCGCTCAGTCCATGGGGATGCTCCTTGGGTTCGGTGAGGGCGAAGAGCTTGACCACGTTGATCACCCGGATCCGCAGGGTGGGGATCTCGCGTTGCAGGATCTCAACGGCCGCCAGGGTCTCCTTGGTGGGAATGTCGCCGGCGCAGGCCATCACCACCTCGGGCTCATCCGGTTCGATACCCAGGTCGTCGGTGCTGGCCCAGCGGACGATGCTGATCCCCTTGGCCACGTGGCGCCTGGCCTGCTCCAGGGAGTAGTACTGCAGGTGCTTCTGCTTGTCGGAAACGATGATGTTGCAGACGTTGGTTTCCTGCAGTGCCTCCTCGGCCACCGCCAGCAGGCAGTTGGCGTCGGCCGGCATGTACACCCGCACCACCTCGCCGCTCTTGTTGCCGGCCAGGTCGATGAAGCCCGGATCCTGGTGGGTGAAGCCGTTGTGATCCTGCCGCCACACGGTGGAGGAGATCAGGCAGTTCCAGGCCCCGATCGGCGAGCGCCAGGGAGCATGGTGAATGCAGGATTCCAGCCACTTGGCGTGCTGATTGAACATCGAGGCGATCACGTGGGCGAAGGCTTCGTAGGTGTGGAAGAAGCCATAGCGACCGGTGAGCAAATAGCCCTCCATCATCCCCACCAGGGTGTGCTCGCTGAGCATCTCCACCACCCGTCCGTTGCGGGTCAGTTCACTGCCGTTGAGGTCCTCCGGCAGGAAATCCTCCATCCACACCTTCTTGCTCACCTCGTAGATCGCCTGCAGGCGATTGGAGGCGGTTTCATCCGGGCCGAACACCCGCATCGAATCGGGATTGATGCGGATGATGTCGCGCAGCAGCTCCCCGAGGGGGTAGGTGTTCTCCTCCTCTGTGGTGCCAGGAGCATCCACCGCCACCGCGTAGTCGGCCAAGGGGGGGAACTGAAGCTTGCGGCGCAGCAGGCCGCCGTTGGCATGGGGGTTGGAGCCCATGCGACGCAGGCCTTCGGGGGAGAGGGCCTGCAGTTCGGGGATCAGGGTGCCGTTGGCATCAAAGAGTTCCCAGGGGCGGTAGCTCTTCAGCCAGTCCTCCAGCAGACCCAGCTGCTCGGGATCGGTGTTCGGCGCTGCCAGGGGCACCTGGTGGGCCCTCCAGAAGCCCTCCAGCTTCTTGCCATGCAACTCAGCCGGACCGGTCCAGCCCTTGGGGGAGCGCAGCACGATCATCGGCCAGGCGGGCCGCACTGCTTCACCGCTGGCGCGTCCCTCGGCGCGGATTTCGAGAATGCGCCCGATCGCCCGATCCATGGCGGCGGCCATGGCCCCGTGCATGGCCTTCGGTTCGCTGCCTTCGACGAAGATCGGCTCCCAGCCGTAGCCGCGCATCAGGTTCGCCAGCTCGTCATGCGGAATCCGCGCCAGCAGGGTGGGGTTGGCGATCTTGTAGCCATTCAGGTGCAGCACCGGCAGCACCGCCCCATCGCTGATCGGGTTGAGGAATTTGTTGATGTGCCAGGAGGTGGCCAGGGGACCGGTTTCGGCCTCCCCATCACCCACGCAGGCCAGGGCGATCAGGTTGGGATTGTCGAAGACCGCGCCGCAGGCGTGGGAGAGCACGTAGCCCAGTTCGCCCCCCTCGTGGATCGAGCCAGGGGTTTCCGGGGTGCAGTGGCTGCCAATGTGGCCGGGAAAGGAGAACTGCTTGAAGAAGCGGCGCATCCCGGCGATGTCCTGGCTTTTGTCGGGGTAGACCTCGCTGTAACTGCCGTCGAGGTAGGTGGGGCCCAACACCCCAGGGGCGCCATGGCCGGGGCCCGACAGGTAGATCATGTCGAGGTTGTGGTGGCGAATCACCCGGTTGGCGTGGGCCCAGATGAAGGCTTGGCCCGGTGAAGACCCCCAATGGCCCAGCAGCCGCGGCTTGATGTGCTCAAAGCGCAGGGGTTCGGCCAGCAGCGGATTATCGCGCAGGTAGATCATCCCCACAGCCAGATAATTGGCAGCGCGCCACCAGGCATCGATCCGCTGGAGCTCCTGCTCGTGATCTGGGCTGGAAAATTGAACCTCGTAATGGGCCATGGACGAAGCGATCATGACCTTCAGTCAGGTGTATTCCTGGTTCAATGATGGCCTGAGGTCATTAAGAAACGGCTAAGTCCCTCGCTTCTGGGGCGGAAGTCAGGGATCCAACATCCTCAAACAACATGCTCTATGCGCAGCAGCAGCAGCAGCCGAAAGCCTGCCCCAGCCGGCCGGCGGTGCGAGAGCCAAGCGCCTCTGGGGTTCCGATGCCGCAGCGGCCCGGTGGGCTCCGGCGGAGGCGCCAGAACTGGGATGGATGCCGATCTTGTGTATCGCATCAAGCAGCTGCTTCCTTAACCTCCCGTTTTCCCTGGTGGAGCACACTATCAAAACAGGTCTTGATTACCCATAAGCCTCCGCGACCCTGAGATCACGTTCTGTGAGCGGCATGCAGCAGCAGACCGCATTGGCGATCCGCTCTGTCA
>Ga0207941_1000028_pt1 | contig 45100 bp, 62 predicted proteins | sample LakMenEpi13Sep12_FD_150695 | JGI IMG/M metagenome (GOLD analysis project Ga0207941, IMG submission 150695) | Freshwater microbial communities from Lake Mendota, WI - 13SEP2012 deep hole epilimnion (SPAdes) | ecosystem: Environmental > Aquatic > Freshwater > Lake > Epilimnion/Euphotic zone ...
AACCCGTGTTTGCCACCGCTCTCAACGATGGCGTGACTCCCAACGACGGCAACTACGTGTGGGAGTGGTGGTACAAGATTCAGGTGACCGATAACATCACGGTCACACCAGCACTGATCTATCTGAGCCGCCCCTTCGGGCAGGTGACGCCAGCTGGCGAGAGCTTCAGTCAGTTCGGCGGACTGGTGAAGACAACCTTCCGCTTCTGATCCCAGGCTCGTCTGCGCAGAACGCAATCCACAGCTCCCCCAAGCCCTCCTACCGGGGGGCGACTGGGGGAGTTGTGGTTTCCGGCTGGGTGGATGGCACCGCAGGGGTGTGTTGATGCTGGTGCTGGCCCGGTCGGGCGGGTTTGCGATAGCTGCCGGAGCCGCCGCCGCCGCAGGCCAGGGCTTCCGGTGTGGAGGCCAGCAGAGTAAGAACCAGAGCCAGGCTGAGGTTGCGCATTGATCTCATGAATCAGTGTTGGTGTGTGGAATGTTGCGTTGGATGCTCTGAGCACGGCATCCAGAGGTTGCCCATGGCGTGCACGCCCTCGCAGCCGAGCTCACGCGCTTTCTGAAGGGCCACCTGCCGGCTCGGGTAGGCCAGCAGCTGGTGCTGCGCAGCCCCGTTGCTGTGGTGTTGATGGCCACTGCCTGGGGTCAGCGACCAGATCCCCATGGCATGGACACCGGCCACCACCACCCCCATCCCCACCACGCAGGCATTGAGCACCCCCATGCCCACCACCCCGATGCTGATCACCCCCATCGGCACCACGCCGATGCTCACCACCCCCATCGGCACGATGCCGATCGAGATGATGCCCAGGGGCGCCACCCCGAAAGCGATCCGCTTGGGCTTGTCGCCGCAATGGGCCATGGGAGTGCCTGGCCTCAGTGGGAGTGCGAGGAGCCCTGGGCGCCACCATGCTGGGCGCAGGGCATCCACTGGGTTCCCATCTTGTGGGCGCCGGTGCAGTTGAAGTGGAGCTTGGCGGCCTTCTCCGCTTCTGCCTGGGTTGGATAGAGAGCGGGAACGCCGCCAGAACCGGCGGCAGGAGCGGCCAGGCCGGCGGCGGAAAACAGGAGATTGGCCGCGATCGCGGCTGCCACTCGGGTTGGCCACGGACTTGGGTGGATCGACATGGGACGGGGGCGAGCGCAGGGGGCCGCTGGACGCCCACCCTAGCCAATGCCTCCAGCAATCGCATATCACTGGAGAGTAAGGAAGGGTTGTCCCGCGGCCTGGCCTGCCTAGTGTGGGAAAGCATCCACCCGGTAGAGGGTTCTTGCCTTGGCCCGCCAGGGATCTGTGTCAGCGAAACCCGCTCCCAGCCTGCGTATTGGCGAGGTGGCCAGGCGCACTGGACTGCCGGTGAAGACGATCCGCTATTACTGCGATGAGGGATTGCTCCAGCCCAGGGCTCGCTCCGAATCTGGGTACAGATTGTTTGACGAAGAGAATCTCGCTGAGCTGACGATCATTCGCTCCCTGCGGGCGCTGGATGTATCGATTCCCGAGTTGGCGAGGATTCTGGAGGTGCGGCGAGCTGGTGTCTGCAACTGCTCTGTTCTGAAAGACAGCATTGCGGCCAAGATGGAATCAATCAACCTGCGCATCGCTGAGCTGGCCGCCATGAAGGATGAGCTGGCGCGGCTTCTGGGCAGCTGGCAGGACTGCGGTGGCTTGAAGCCTGATCGCTGATTGCCATGGGCTTCCGTCTCCGCCGCTCCGCCCGCCTGGGCCCACTGCGCTTCAACTTCAGCAAGGGCGGACTGAGCTCGATCTCCGTCGGCGGGCGCGGGGCCTCCTTCAACATCCCAGTGAGCCGTAGCGGCGGCCCCCGCACCACCGTGGGGCTGCCCGGTACGGGGCTGAGCTGGAGCGTGGAGCACACCCCCAATCGCCCTGCCGCGGTTCCGGCGGGCCCTGCGGCCGGTTTGCCCAACAGCCGCCGGCTGCGGCCGGGCCAGCTCGATGCCTTCAAGCAGTCGCTGCTGGGCGTGCTGCGCCAGGAGCTGTTCGCTCCAGGCTCCACCGGGGAGCAGCTGTGGGAGCACGGCCTGGTGAGCCGCCTGCTCGCCGATGGCTCGCTCAGCGCGCGCACCGCTGGCCTGCTGGCACTGATCGAGACGCCAGAAGCGATGGAGGGCTACCTGCTGCGCGCCCAGGGCCAGGACGATGCCAAACGCCGCGCCCAGCGCTGCATCACAGCCGTGCAGGAAGCCTCCAGGCTGGCTTCTGCACGTGGCTGGCTCACCTGACGCTGCAAGAACAGGTGCCCGCAGGGCCGGTTCCCCGTATCCGGCCGCACCTGCGCTCCCGCCTCAGCAGGCCAAGGATGGAGTCCGTAAGAAGGAGATACCCCCCGCATGCGAGAGGTCGTGTTCCGCGTTGTGGCTGAACGCCCCGGCCACTTGGAAGCCCAGGCCGTAGGCGCAGCCTTCTCCGCAGGAGTGACCCTGCCCATCCGCATCACCGCGCCGACGCTGGAGGAGCTGCAGCACGAGGCCCGCGAGGTCCTGATCGACCATCTGGGGCCAGCCCATGGCACGGTTCGGGCGCGCGTGCGCCGTGGCCCCGGTGCTGCCGTGAGCAGCATCCGGCCGGTGAGTCGCTCTGCAGCCCTCTGCCGCTGATCCGGGATGGCAGAGCCCGAGGCCCCGGCCATCACCGGCACGATCACCGGCTCGCTCGTGCTGGCCGCTGATGATCCCGCTGCCCTGGCGCGGTTCTATGGAGCTCTGCTGAACGTGGAGCCGCAGCCGGGCCTCAGCAGCACGCACTGGCGGGTTCCGTGGCCCGCCGGTGGCTGGTTGGAGGTGTACGCCCCATCCAGGAGCCGGCCCCATCCGCGGCAGCCGGGGCGATTGGCGCTCTGCCTGCAACGAAAAGCGGATGCAACAGGCACCCTTGCCGTGCTCCACGACTGGATCGCCACGGCCCTGGAGCTGGGCGCCAGCGTGGGGGATCCGCCGCGACAGGAACCGTTCGGCGCCGAGGCCTGGCTGCTCGACCCGGAGGGCAACCGCCTGCTGCTGCTCGTGTGGCCTGACCCGTGACGCTGCCCTTCAAGCCGACCGTGGTGCTCAGCCCAGGCCCCCCAGCCGGATCAGCGCCCCCACCACCACAAAAGCGATCGCCAGGGCGGTGATCCCTCGGATGTGCCAGGCCAGGCCGCTGAGGTTCAAGTCGCTGAGGTTGGGGATCAGCCGCAGCCGGGCATGAACGGCCAGGGGGGTGATCTGGACCCGGAGCTGTTCGACCTCTTGCTGCTGGGCCAGGATGAACGGTCTGGCCTTGCGTGGCCAGGAAAGCCAACGCGCTTCTGGAATCCCGGTCGGAGGTGCGCTCATCACAGGCGGTCTCTGCCTGTGATGCAGCCGGGAATCGATCAGCCTTCAAGGGGTCAGCAGCGCCGATGCTCGCGATGAGCCTTATCCCTGCTGAACAGTTACCTTGTGAATTGCCGACTCTGCTCAGAATCATGGTCACCACCAGCACCGTTCACTGTCAACTTTCATGACCGACAGCAACAGTCCGGCCTGGCAGCGGCTCAGCAACTCAGCCCTGCTGCGCTTCCTGTTGCTGCTTGCCTGCGGGTGGGGTGTGGTGAAGCTGATCGACTACTTCCAGGCAGTGCTCACCATGTTCATTGCAGCGGCGATGCTTGCAGTGCTGTTAGACATACCCGTGCGCAGGTTGGTACGGCTCGGTTGCGGGAGAAGCTTGGCGATCCTGCTCACCTTGATGGGGTCCATCGGTGTGGTGAGCCTGTTTGCGAGGGTGCTTGGCTTCCAGCTGGTCAACCAATGTACCGGCCTGCTCAATGATCTGGTTCTGGCCTTTAAGCGTCCAGATCTGCCCTTACACAGTTTCCTGAACACGATTGGGCCTTCTCAGCTGATTGAGCTTTTGCGCGACAGTCTCGGCAAGGGCCTAGGCATAGTCGGTGGAGCCTTTACCAGTGTCTTTGGCAGTGTTTTTCTGGTCGTCATCGTGGTCTACATGCTCCTTGACAATGGAGCTACTTGGCGCCAGCTCTTGCGCCTGTTGCCGAATGACGTGCGCGGCCGCTTTAACCGCAGTGTTCAGAAGAACGTGCTGGGCTTTCTACGTGGTCAGATCACACTGATGATCTTTCTGAGTCTGACCAGTCTGCTGATCTTCGCAGTGCTGGGTGTTAAGTTCTCCTTGGTGCTGGCTATTGCGGTGGGTGTGCTTGATGCCATCCCAGGTATCGGTGCCACCCTTGGGGTGATAACAGCTGCCACCTTGGCATTCCTTACCCAGGGCCAGTGGCTCGCTCTGCAGGTTGTGATCGCCTCGCTGGTTCTTCAGCAAATCCAGGATAACCTTATCCATCCGCGGGTGATGGGAAAAGCCCTTGACATTCAGCCGGTGGTGCTATTTTTTGCTCTTTTCGTGGGAGAGCGTCTGGCTGGTCTGCTTGGCGTGTTCCTGGCCATTCCCGTGGCTGGCATGATCCTGGGTTGGAGCAAGGATGAGGAACAGGAAGAATCACCATTCGCCACGCCATAGCCGATCCCCTGTCGGTGAAGTTGCGTGGCATACCATCCATACAGGGAGCTGGTCCTCTTCGCTTTCATTCGTGTCAACCAATCATCGCGAAGTGACTGCGCGCGCGAGGTCCGTGACGGCTCAGAGGTTGTGGCGTTTTGAGATGAATGGAGACTTCCCATTCCCAGCGTTGGCGATACTGTGGCGAGTTGATGAGTAACGTTGGCGACTCCCTATCAGCCCTCTCTGCTCCGTCTGCTGCATGGCGTGGCCGCTGCAGTAGCCGGGGTAGCCTCGTTCACCGGCTTTCTCATTTACAACCACTACGACGGCCGGTTTGGTCGCCTGCCACTCGGGGGATTGGAGCAGGTGATCGACCTGCACGGTGATGTAGGCGGTCTTCTGCAGTGGGTGCTGGTTCCATTTGCCCTTTACTCACTCACCCTCGGTGTCCGCCGTCTGTTCCGTCCGGCCGATCTGGGCCGGATGGTGGGATCTCTGCCGGCCTGGCAGCGCCTGACCAATACAGCGGCCCTGCTGAGCTTGGCGGCTGCTGTGCTCAGTGGCCTGCCGATGGAAGACGACTGGCTGACGGACGGAGATCTCAATCAGTTCTGGTACGTCCTTCATCTCACCAGCTGGGTGGTGCTGACCCTCGCTGTGGTCGGGCATCTGATTATCCTCAGCCTCAACGGTGGCTGGCCCCTGCTTCGCTCGATGTTGACCTTGAACCTGCGCAGCGGCGACCTACCCAAGCATTGGCCACAGCAGGTATGGGTGTTCATTCGGCGCCGTGGGTCCTCGGGTGGTCGCCAGCATGGGCCGTGACGAGACGCGAGATTTGGCCTCATGGCCTATAGCCGGTGAGCACCAAGGGATGTATCTCACCCCGGCGTGGTATCGGAACTGTCGCAGGTCATGCAGACCTTGTGGCTGCGGGTCTTGAGCAGCAAGGCCTCATCGAGGCAGGGCCACTCCTCGATAGACGGCTCCATGAACCCGGCATCTTCCGCGATGGACCGGTGCAGGCGGACACACATACCCCTGAACCCATGCGTACGTCTGTACTAAAGCGTTTGCTCTGCTGGCTGCAGCGCTGATGGGCGCAGCGCCTCGATGCGGCCCGGGAGCTCCTCGTAGCTGATGCCCTCCCCGTAGGCCCGAATCAGGGGTTGCAGGCCGATCGATTTGCGTTCGGCATGCAGTTTGCTGGTGGGCACCACCCAGAACCGCCATTGGCTTAGGTCCTGCGGATCCACCCTCTCGGGGTCCTGCTCCGCCAAAAGGCAGAAGACGTAGGCGGTGGCGACCCGCTGCTCGATCGGGAAGCTGATCACACTCAGCCCTTCCTGCTCCCAGGCCTGCACATAGGCCGCCGACTTCACCTCCAGCGTGATCGCGCCATCAGTGACATCCGCCTCGGCCCATTCGATGCGGTGCTCACCGGGATCGAGGCCCAGAGCCCGGTGCACCAGCCACTCGGCATAGGCACCGCGGGTGCGGTTCTCCAGCAGGTGGCCGGAGTTCCAGCGGAGGAACCCGTCGAGGTCATTCATGGCCGGTTTGCTTCAGGACGCAACGGCACAATGATCTGATTGCCGTTCGCCTTGTTGGTGAACACGGCATTGCCCTGGACGAAGATCTGCCGCTCCCAGATCCCACCGAGCGAATCCCGGAGGGTGGAGAACGGGAAGCCGGCAGATCACTGGCCACACCGATCTGGTCTTTCACACCCCCAACTACCGCGGCAATGGAGAACTGCGGGTCATGAGCAACGGCTGCCTCTCGATTCTACTGCGGCGCATGGGTCTCCAGGGGCGGCAGACACCCCATGGTTTCAGGGTCTCCGGGCAGACCAACTGCATCGAGCAGCTCAAGATCCCCAGGGTGGTGACCGAAAAGCAGCTGGCCCATGCCGATGGCAACAGCGTCAGCCGGGCCTACGACTGGGCCGAATATCTCCAGGAGCGCTCCAACATGCTGCAGCGCTTTGTTTTTTTTTACATGAAGACCGGCAAGTGACGCCTCCTTGAGACAAATTGCGCCGAAAATGCATCACGTTCAGCTTATGGCTCCATGCGGGCTTATGTATGAAACAGATGGACGAACAAGTTCATCCATCCTTGATCCGCAAACCTTGCCACTGGAGAGCATATGTTAGATGAAAAGATGATTGCAAAGCTCGAATCTTGGATTGAATCCCATCCCGATTCGGCTGACACGCCATTCATGAATGTGTCAACAGGCCAACAGCACACCGTGCGTGATTTGCACAAAACCTTGCAAGCCAGCCTGGCTGGAACCGTCGTTCTGACAGATTCCGTGCAGGATGAACTCAACCAACTTGAAACCTGGGTCGGAGGACTCTGAAATGTCTGACATTCTCATCATTCGCAACAATTGTGACGCGGCTACTGTCGGCACGTATCACATCGGCGAGGGATTACGCACTTTTCTGCAGTCCAAGGGCCACGTCGTCACCGACCTAGCTGACGTGGCGGCTTCGCCGGCCAACGTGCAGTACTGGTTGAACACCCCCCCGATTCGCACCTCCAAGCTCGTCATCGGCTTGGACCACGGCAGTACGGCAACGTTCTACGGGGAGCTGAACAACCAAGTCACCCCAGTCATCAACACGGCAAACGTACAAGCCCTCGCCAGAGGTCTGCATGTGTACACCTTTGCCTGTTCAACGAACGCCAGTGGCGGATTGGGGCAAACAGCCATCTCCAAGGGCGTCTATTCGTGGGCCGGCTATACCGAGCCCGTCTACGTCTTCACAGATCCGAATTCGGCCCTGTTCAAGATCTTGAAGGAGGTGATTTGGAGCTATGTTGCCAAGCTGGCTGATGGATTCACCATCGAGACGGCGGAAAAAGCCCTGCGCGATACCTACAACGCGCACAAGAACGATCACGCGATCTTTGCCTATAATCTTGACCGGCTTCTTGTGCGCAAGGCTGCCTCATCCATGACGATCCACTCACACAACCGACTCGGCGGCAAGAGCCTGATCGGAACTTGGGGTGGGATGGTTGACTGGGAGCCATTCGACAAGTACGTCTCCGCGGGCAACTGGACCTTCAAGAACGATGGCACCTGGTCTTATGCCAGTGGTGGTGGACGTTGGATCCAAATAGACAACACTGCCATTTGGACCTTCACCAACGCCCCAGGCTTGGTCTACACCGGCACGGTCACGGCCAACGGATTGCAGGGAGTCATGGGGTACACCACCTCCGCCTTGAAGGGCCGGTTCAATGCCGCTAGGGCCGCAGCCCTTGCGGAGACCGGCGCCGACCTCCTTATTGGCCCCTCCGAGCCCTTAGTACTCCAAGGCAACGGCCGCAGCGAGGGTTCTGCCCTCACCGCGGAAGTCGTCTCCGGTCCAGTATTCGCCTCTGTTTGACAGGGCGATCGCGCTAGCGACCCGGTGACCACACCAGCCGTTCGGATCACAAGAGCCTGAACGGGCGGCCCATCCAGAATCGGATGGGCCCTGCCTTTTGGTTCCAACCTTCTGCCGGACCACCCTGGCGGGGTTCAACCCTTTGGATGCATTTTGCTTAGGGCTGATTCAATGTCATTTGTCCCGCGTCAACCCACTTGGTCGGCCAATTTATTGCAGCCGGACATCGAGATGTCATCGCCCGCTTTGGCCGCTTCCCTCACCGCAACGCGGTTCTGGGACGGGTGTCGAGCGCGGAGGAGCTGGCCTTCCTGCGGACGCCGGGCTCAAGCTTCTGAAGCAGCTCAGCGCTCAGCGGCGGAGGAAGGCCGCAGCCACTGGGGGGCCCAGGGCTGCCAGCCCTGCTGGCGCTTCTGGGCCCAGAGCCTGATCGCCTGCTCGCGCGTCAGCTCCCTGCGCTTCTACCGCTGCGCGGAAGGCTGCGCCTAGAGCAGTGGCGGCTCACCGCAGCTCTCCCACTGTGACCTCCAGCCGTTAGCTCCAGCGATCCCAGAAGGTGGGCCGGAAGTGCAGCACCTGGCGGCCGTCGCTGATCCAGGCCTCCTTGGGCGACAGCGGCGGCCGGTTGCGTGGCCCACCGTTCACGCCACCTCGGGTGCCCAGCCCCGCTGGCGGTGCAGGTCCTCTGACCAGCCGCTGCAGCGATGGGTCAGGTGCTCTCCATGGGCGATCAGACCCTGATGCAGATGGCAGGTGAGCAGTGGAATGCACTCCGGCCCCGGGTGGTGCCGGAAGAAGTGGCAGGTCATGCAGACCTGGCGGCTGCGGCTGGAGCGCAGCACGGTCTGATCCAGCCAGGGCCAGTCCTCGATCTCCTCGGTGCGGGAGGGCTGCAGACGGGAGAGCGGGACCGGCACCATGGCGATCACTGCGGGCGAACACCTGTACTAGCAGGGTCGCGGTTGGTGCCGATGTCAGGTCGTGCCCCGGCGCGGCCGGAGGGCTCCTACGCCGACAACGCATTCCGAGCGGCATAAGCAAGGGCCGCCTCGATGTCGGCGGGTTCCAGCTGCGGGTAGGCCTCAAGGATCCGCTCGCGGCTGGCGCCACCGGCCATCAGGTTCAGGACCATCGCGACCGTGATCCGCAGCCCGCGGATGCAGGGCCGGCCGCCCATCACGGCTGGATCGTGGCTGATGCGTGCGATCTCCTGATCCGGCGTCCGCTCCGGATGCGGACGCCGTGCGGCGGATAGATCCAGCGCAGCGAGGACCGACTCTCCGGCTTCAAAGCGCTGATCGAATGCGGTGTGGCTCTCGTTCATGAGGCGTTGCTGTTGCGACTGGAAAGCTGCAGCCAGAGAGCGATGGACTCCTCTTCCAAGGCTCGCTCCTCTTCCTGGCAGCGGGCCGCCCGAATGGTCTGGGGCACAAGCTCACCGTCGTCGATCGAGAGCTCAATGCCGTTGCTGCCGAGAAAGGCCACCGCCTAGATGATGGCGATGCGTTTGTTGCCATCGCTGTAGGGATGCGCTTTGGCCAGGCTCACCAGCAGATGGGCAGCAAGGCGGAACAGATTCTCTTCCCCCTCGTAGGCCCAGAGGTTGCGCGCTGAGGCGATCGCGGCTTCGAGCACATGGACGTCGCGGACTCCGGCAAGCCCGCCGTGCACACGCAGGGACTGGCTATGGCTATGGCTATGGCAACAACGGTGGCTACGGGGCCTATGCGGAGGCGGCCGAGCGGCGAGAAGCTTCCGCCCATGGCCAGGGCGACGCCACCGGCGAGCCCCTAGAGCACGTAACCAGCCGCAATGGCAAGGGGCCGAAGAAGCGCTTCCCCTCCTTGAAAGATGGGTCACGAAGACTGATGCGGTGGTTGGATGAGCGGAGGTGAGATCAGCGCGTTGTTGCCAGCACCCCTGCGTTCAACACCGACGACTGGTCCTACGGGGTATTTCCTCTACGCTGAAATTACCGCAGGTTTGGGGAGATGACCCTCATCATCAGCCCAGCCTTGGATGCTTTAGCACCGCTGCTCTTGCCGCCGGATCTGCGCCTCACGCCGGAGCAGTTTGAGCTGGTGTGCGCCGAGAACCGCGAGGCGGTGCTTGAGCCCCAGGAGCAAGCCGTGGAAGCCTGGCCAGCAAGTGGCGCCCCGCAGCGGCTGGAGCAGCTCCAGGTGCTGGAGCCCACGCCGGAATTCCCGGGGCTATCGCTCCAGCTGCTCGAGATCTGGGCGGGTTAACGCGTGCGGCCCGAAAGCGAACTGGCGGCAAGCAGTCAGCAGATCCTGGCCAGGCGGCCTGATCTGAAAACGGTTGTGCTGCCTGTGCAGGTGCAATGGTTTCCTGAACTCACCACGTCATCTACAACTGGTGATCCTAGTGGTGAGCATCAGTCATCGTCGTGAGGTCTATCGCTGAGCTAACACCACACCACATCTGGTGTCTCTAGCCCCAAAATTCCAAAGCGCGCCTGAGGGGCTTCCCCCTAGGCCGCCAAGAGCCTCAACCCAAACGAGCTGTTCAGCCTCCTGCTGCCAACAAGGCCCTACACACACCTGGCATGTGAGGGCACGGAAATGAGGCAGAACCCAGGATTGCTCTAGTACTGTTCTTCGTACTAAACTGGAATCTCCAGCGATCGCTGTGCTATGGATCAGCAGAACGCACTCACCTCAGCTGAGCTCAAGCGCCGTGGGATCGCAGCGATTGAGCAGGCGCTGCAGCATGGCCCGGTCCATCTGTTGAAGCGCAACCGATCTGCTGCTGTGGTGCTGAGTGAACAGCACTACCGCCAGCTGCAGTTGCAGGCATCACGAGCTCCTGTGCCCGTAGCATCGGCGTTGCGGTGGCTGCTTGCCCTGCCGCCATCCACGACTCCGCGCAGTAAGGCTGAGATCGATGCGGAGCTGGCAGCTGAGCGCCACTGGTGATTGCCTTCCTGGATGCCAGCGCACTGATGCGGCGGGGCGATCAAGCCTGCCTGGATCGTTTTGAGGCGTTGTTTGCCCAGCCGGATCTGCTGGTTGTGGAGCTCACTGCTTCTGTGGTGGAGCTGGCGACGCAATTGCGTGCCAACCAGGGGCTGCGCACACCCGATGCCCTCCAGGCGGCTTGCTGCTTGCAACTGGGGCCTGACGCCCTGATGATCACTGGTGATGCCGGATTTCAGCGCGTCCAGGCTTTGCAGGTGCGCCTGATTGCCTGCTCCTGATGGCCCCGAACTTGAGACGCTCCCATTCCTGTGGGCCTTGGCCACTCACCGTCCAGGGCCCGGCCGACCTGGCCGCCTAGCTGGCCGCCAACATCTGAGCCGCCAGGCGCCCCAGCCCGAACCCAACCCCTCTTACACGCTCACCATCTCCACCGAGTTGCTGGAGGCAGGCGCAACCTGCACCTCGCTGGCAAGGCCCTCAAGCTGAAACTGAATCGCGCCTCGGATTGCTTATCAATGCTGCGCAAAGTGCCGGGCCTATTGCAAGAGCAGCACAGGGGAGCAGCCCTGGGCCTCCGTGAAAACACGGCTTTCGCACGTGATTCCGTTCACGCCGGTGCTGGCGATCCTTTCTACACACCACATCTGGTGTCTTCAGTGCCTCAATCCAACCGAAATACAGAAGTGCCCTGTGAGGACACTTTCCCCCTGAGCCGCAAGGACCCCCAGCCCGAACGAGGCGCTCTTGCAGCCGCCTCCCCCGAGCTCCTGTCCAGCCAGCGCGGAAGTCTGCGTTGATGAACGCCTGTTGATTGTCTCCGATGGTCACCGGCCTGGCTACGACATGTCGCTAGCCAGGCCGCACTGTTTGCCACCCTGGACTGATGGCCCTGTTGAATACGAGCGCATCGAGGAAGACCACTGGTCGGTCTGCGACATGGAGGTGCACGAACACCCCATCGTGGCCGGCTCGGTTGGCCTGATCCGCAGCCGCATCGACCACCGCGACCTGCGCGGCATCGACAGCTACCTGCGCAAACACAACGACTACGCCGCCTGGGAAGCCCAGCGCCTCTTTAGCCATCGCCACGACCCCCTGGCCAAGGCCCGCTGGAAGCCCCACCAGCGTCTCAAATACCGCCTGATCACCTCCCCCTGGGGCGGCCTGGCCTTCTTTCTCGGCAGCTTCTTCATCATGGGCGGCTGGCGCGATGGCGGCGTCGGCTTCGCCTTCTGCCTCCTCAAGGCTGGCTACTTCACCCAGATCGCCTGCCGGCTGCGAGAGCTGGAGCAGCAGCATGTCGCCCTGCCCCCGACTGGCTGATTGCTCGCACCAGGCATCACCTCTTCAGCCGCACGCTCAGCCCCGCATCTGGCCCAGCCTCCTACGGCGGCCACAACCAGATCCCTCAGCTTTCGCAGAATCGGCGCAACGTCAATGCGCAACGCTGCTCGATCAAGCTGACAATCCTTTCGATCAGTGCCTGATCTTGATAAGGTCGTTCGGCCTGGAGGCGGCGGGCGATCGGCGGAACTCGCTCCGCCAGACGCACCACCCGTTTTCTTGTCTGGGCCTGGGACAGTCCTGCTGCTTCGGCAAATCGGTCCCAATGGCGCACCTGCACCTCACTGAAGCTGTATTTGCTCCCCAGTTTCATCGCCATCTTCGCGGTGAGGGTGGGGTATATAGCTGTGCAAAGCAGGTCATACAGCGGTGCGAGTATGGGCGTAGAGCCCGCGTAGAGGAGTGAGAAGTTTTTGGCGTGGGCGTCGTGGTTGCCGATCAGGGCGTTGAACACCACCGCATCCAGCAAACGGAGCACCTGAGGAGCGCTGGGCCTGGTCGCTCGGCGCAGCAGCCCAAAGCAGGCCTGTAAATCGGGCCCCCCTTCGTTCTGATACTTCAGCTCCGGCGGAACGCCCAGCGCCTGACAGAAATCCTCCTGATGCAGCCTTAGCTCCTGCTTACCCTCGCCCAGGCGGCGGTCGTAGCGACGCACAAGCAACACCTGCCGGTCTCCCGCCATCAGGATTTCGGCGTCGGCAACCTTCAGCCCCATGGCTTGGCCCAGGGCCATGCAGAACACCTCGTTGATCACGCTCGCCTCCACCGCCGCGATCGCTGGTTTGAGGATGTGCGTGCTGGCGGCGTCGCCCCTGGGCAGTCCGATGCGTCTCCCGTCAAACACCACCGGCAGCTTGTCCTGGGCACCGGCCAGTGAGAGCCTTAGGCCATCGCGCTGGGCGAGCATTGGCCGCTGGGGCAATTCATCGAGCAGGCCGATCAGCTGATCCGGCTCCAGCCATTCCACGGCGGCAGGCACCGTGGCTTGATCGCCAGCCGCCAGGCTCACAGCGCCCGCACAGTCACCCCCGATCGCTGCCAGCAGACCGAAGTCGTTCGATTGGGAGATCTGGCACTGCTGGGCAATCCGTTGCCTGAGCTGCCCCTCAGGCAGCAACCCGGAGAAAAAGGGTCGGCATATCTGATCGGCAAACGGCTCCGCCTGCAGGGGCAGGCTCTGCGAAAGAGGAATCGCCCCTGGCTGCCCGATGCACAGCGCGTTGTACTGAAACTGCAGTTCACCACCCTTCAGCCAGAGCGTTCCTGCGCGCTCGCCCAGCAACCAAACCTCCAGCGCTTGGGCGATCTCACTGACCATGGGTTTCCTTGCCCTGACGTCCCTCGCCCTGGCTGATCGGCATCGCGAGATCACCTAGCTGAAGGGTGCCACCCAAGGCGTCGATCACCCGCAACACCAGCTCCAGGCGCACTGTTGGTTTGCCCGCTTCCAGTTCCACCACAAAGCGAAGACCCACCCCGGCCGCCAGGGCCAGATCGGCCTGATTGAGACCCAGCGCCTTGCGCGCCACCCGCAAGGCTGCCCCCAGGTCCTGAACCGAGCGGATCATGACCCAGCTCCCACAGCCCGCGCGATCTCGTTCGGGAACAAAAGAACAGATCGACGCCATGGGGTCCCGGAATTTACCGATCAGGAACATTTCTCGACGTTAGCGCGCCCTGTCAGCTAATTGTCCCGATCGGGAACCACTCCGGCAGGTGGAGTCAGGTCTGGACCGCTCCAGCACCCTGTTTCCGCCTTCGCTGAAGGCGTGGCCTGATCATCGCCACCTCCACCGCCATCCAGTGGCTGAGCTGCCCGCAGGAACAGCTGGCCTGGTTTTCCCTGCGCGAGCTGGGGTTGTTGCAGCACTTGGGCTGGGCCTTGCTGCCAGGTGCCCCGTGCCGCCTGGCCGGCCGTGGCGCTGCTCACACCACTGGCCCTCAGCGTGCTCTACAGCCCATTGGCCACCTTTCCGTGCTGAGCGGTTGGTTAATTCGGCTTAGCTCCGAGCAGTTCGCGCAGGTGTGCCAGTCCAATCCGGATGCCGTGCTCGAGCTCACCGCCGATGGGCGCCTGATCGCCTTGACCCCCACCGGCAGTGAAAGCGGCGCTCGTAACTCCCGGCTGGTGATGCGGTTGCTGCCCTGGGCCGATCAGCAGGGAGGCTGGAAGGTCTTTGACAGCTCCACCGGCTTTCGTTTGGTTGATGTCTCGGTGCTCAGTCCGGACGCTTGCCCCGACCTGGTGGTGGAACTGGCCGGCCCATCGGAAGATGGCCCGAGAGGGCTCACCGCCCTGCGCCAGAAGAGCCAAATTACAGATGCACATCTTCCAAGTCCTCCCTCTCCGAATTGAGCAGATCCCACTCCATATCCTTGCGGATTCTCCACGTCATTCAATCCGTAAATCCAGTCGGTGGTGGACCGATTGAGGCGGTCCGGCAGATAGCCGCCGCCCATCATGCCCTCGGCGATACCTTGCAGATCGCCTCCCTCGACACCCCCGGTGTGCCCTACCTCGCCTTCCCCGAAGTGCCCGTCGAGCCCCTGCGCCGCACCTGGATTGATCGCTTTTTTCCCCTTACCCTCCTGCGCTGGGTTCGGGCTCATCACCACTATTACGACGCCGTGGTGGTGAATGGTATCTGGGATTTCCATCTCCTCGCCGCCTACCTGGCCGTGCGCGGCACCGCTACCCCCTTTCTCGTCTTTCCCCACGGCATGTTGGACCCCTGGTTCCGTCGCCGTTATCCCCTCAAGCACCTCAAGAAATGGCTCTTTTGGCCCTGGGCTATGTATCTGCCCCTGCGCCAGGCCGATGCCGTCTGCTTCACCTGCGACCCGGAGCGGCTCCTTGCCCGCCAATCCTTCTGGCTCTACAAGTGCCATGAGGTGGTGGTGTCCTTCGGCACTCAAGGTATTCCCGAAACCAACCACGACTACGCCACCGCTTTTCTCGAGGCCCACCCCGCCATCGCCGGCCGCCAGCGCTTCCTCTTCCTCGGTCGCGTCGCCCCCAAGAAGGGCCCCGACCTGCTTCTCCGCGCCATCGCCGCCCTCCAAGCAGAGGGCCTCTGGGATCCGGCCACCATGGTGTTGGTGCTGGCTGGACCCGCCAGCGGCGCCTATGCCACCCAGCTCCAACGCCTGGCCGAGCGCCTTGGCATCAGCTCCTCCCTCCACTGGACCGGCATGATTCAGGGCGGCCAGAAATGGGGCGCCTTCCAATCCGCTGATGCCTTCGTGCTCCCCTCCCACCAGGAAAATTTCGGCATCGCCGTCGCCGAAGCCCTCTCCTGCTCCATCCCCGTGCTCCTCACCCATCCGGTGAACATCGCCGCTGATATCGCCGCCGCCGGTGCCGGCCTGGTGGAGCACGACACCGTCGCCGGCATCACCAACCTCCTGGGCCGCTGGTTGGCCCTCGATCCCCCCGCCCGTGCAGCCATGGCCACCCAGGCCCGCCGCTGCTTCCTGGAGCGCTACGAGATCAGCAACGCCACCCTCTCCGTCACCCGCACGATTCGTGCCGCCATCCATCAGCGCCAACTGGCCCAGACGGGCCGCTGAATGGGGCCGCCGCCTTTGCCACCACAGGATCGCGGCTGGCACAGGGGGCGTGGCCATCACACCACATCTGGTGTTCAAAAATCCTTTGCCTCCTAAGGGCACAAACAACCACCCACCGAGTTCTCGATCGCCAGGGATGGCTCCAAGCCTTGGGCGGCATCGTGATCGCCCTGATCGCCCTACTGTCCTCCTATGACCACATCTCCTTCCCAGCCGTCGCCACCCTCCAGCTCCCCCCGCAATCGGGTGTCTGGTTCACCGCTGCTTCCATGCAGCGCTTGAAGCATCACGAGCAGCGCAAGATGCAGCGCAAGATGCAGCGCAAGATGCAGCGCAAGATGCAGCACGAGCAGCGGATGAAGCAGCTCGAGAACGAGATCGAGCTGAATGCGCTTCGGTGCTGCTGAAGCAGGTGCAACGCCCCTGTCGCTGTTGCACACCTCTCGCCCTGTCGTCGCCACGGTCTTGAATCGGCCTACCCTGAAAGACAACTCCGCCCAGGAGTCATGACTCTCTCTGCCACTACGCCTTTACGATTCCCCCCCGGCCTACGGCTGACTCCCGAGCAGTTCGCCCTTCTGTGTTCCGAGAATCATGAGGCCGTCCTTGAACTCGCTGCCGATGGCAGCTTGATCGTGATGACCCCCACAGGGAGTGAAACCGGTGCCCGCAATTCTCGGATCGAGATGCGTCTGCTTCTTTGGGCTGACCAGCAGGGTGGATGGAAGGTGTTCGGCAGTTCCACTGGGTTCCTTCTGCCTGACGGTTCGGTGCTCAGCCCCGACGCCTCTCTGGTGAGACTCGATCGCTGGCAAGCCCTCACGCCAGAGCAGCGCCGTGGTTTTGCCCCCCTCTGCCCAGACCTGGTGGTGGAACTTGCCAGCCCCAGTGATGAAGGTCCCCGAGGTCTATCGGCCTTGCGCAGCAAGATGGCCGCTTACCAGGCCAATGGCGCCCGGCTTGGCTGGTTGCTCATTCCCAGCCAACAGTCCGTGGAGGTTTGGCTCGCAAGCGGCGATCCCGAGCGATTCGACGGACTCTCGGTTCTGGAGGCTGGTCTTGATTTTCCTGCTCTCCAACTGCAGCTCCCTGAGATCTGGGCAGGCTGAGTCTGCCGAGCGGCACAGCCGTTCCCTCGCCGCCGCTCCAGCACACCACATGCCCCGCCATGCGAACCAACCGTTTTCTGGTCTGACCCTTGATGCAATGGCAAGACTGCCCGCCTTCACCTCTGGCCTGGTTTGAGCTGCGCCAACCCCTGCTCACCCTGCTCCTCACCCCCGGCCTGCTGCTGCCCTTGGTCGGCGCTTTCGCTCTGATCCTGGCTTGGTGGTGGCAACTCCCACGCCTGGCTCTCCCGGCCGTGGCCCTGCTTGCACCCCTCACCCTCAGTGTCATCTACAGCCCCCTGGCCACAGCCCTGCTCAGCGGTTGGTTGATGGCCCAGGTGCCCCCCTCCGCACCGGCGGACGGGGCCCAGCCCGTTGCCGTGCTGGTGGGCCGTGGTTCTGCCATCGCCGCCGCGACGACCGAGGCTGCCGCTGGCCGGCTTCGCCACGGCCAGGCGGTAGCGGCCTATGGTTCCGGCGATGAACGGGCCACGGCAGAGCGCCTGCTCGCCCTTGGTGTTGCCCCTTCCCTGATGGCCGGCGATTCCTGCGCCCGCACCACCTGGGAGAACGCCACCCACACGGCCGGCTGGCTCCGCCAGCACCACCCCGGCGCCCCCGTGCTCCTGATCACCGACCCCTGGCAGCTTCCCCGGGCTACCGCAGCCTTCCGCCACCAGGACCTCCAGGTGATCCCCCTCGCCGCCGCACCGGTCCTGGGCCCCACCGAGCGGAACAGCCTGGCCCTGCGCGAAACCGCCGCCACCGTCCTTTATCGCCTTCAGGGCGGCTTTGAGTCCACGCGGTAGCGAGCTGTCACCCTCCGGCGACCACCCCTGGATCCTTCGCAGAGCCCTACGGGTGATGGGGTGCCACCAAGGCCTCCAGCTCCACCTCCAGCTGTTGCAACACCGCTTCCTGCCCGAAGCGCTCCACCGCCAGCATCCGGGCCCTCTCGCCCAGCTGTTGCCGGAGTGCTCCATCGTTCACCAGGCGCCGCACCGCCGCCGCATAGGCGATCGGGTCTTCTGGATCCACCCGCAGGCCCGCCTGCTCCGCCAGGTCGCCCAGCTCGCTGCCCGCTGGGGAGCTAGCCACCACGGGCCGCCCGCTCGCCAGGATCCCCAGCAGCTTCGAGGGCAACACCACATCCGCCGCCCCGGCCTTCTGGGGTAGCAGGTGCAAATCCGCCAGGTTGAGCCATTCGTTCAACCGCTCCACCGGTTGCAGCGGCAACACGCGCACCTGGTCCAGCCCTGCCGTGGCCTCGATCAGTGCCGCCTTGGTGGGGCCCTCCCCCGCCAGCAGCCACAGCAGGTTGGGCACATCCGCCAGCTGCTTGATCACCGCCACCAGCAGCTCCAGGCCCTGCTTTTTGTTCATCGAGCCCGAATACTGCAACACCACCGCTCCCGTCGGCACCCCCAGCTCCCGCCGGTAGGGATTCGCCGCCACCTCCTCGGGGCCCTGGGGCTGGATTGCCTCCAGATCCACCCAGTTGGGCAGCAACACCGTTCGCCTGGCCTCCACCCCCTTCTACTGGGCCCGCTGCACCATCGCCGCGCTGATCGTTCTCACCCGATCAAATCCCCGCAGGGTGTGGCGCTCCCAGCCCTCCGCCAGCCCGAGCAGCCATTTCCCCTTCAGCATCCCCAGCTCGAAGGCCGCATCCAATTCGAAATCCTGAATGTGCAACCACCCCTGGCACCCTTTGCCACACAGACGCTGCAGCAGCAGGGCCCCCGGAGCGCAGAAAAAGGCCGGCGCCACCGTGATCACCACATCGGGCCGCCAGCGCCGCTGGGCCAGCAGCACCGGCAGGCTCGTGAGGGCGAAGCTGGCCAGATGCAGCAATCTCGTGATTCCACTTGGCCGGCGCGGCACCCATAGAGGGCACCGCCGCACCACCGCGCCAGAGAGATACTCGAAGCTATATCTATTCTTCACAGTCTTGTTGCCGTTTCCTATTCTCCAGCTGGGAAAATGGGGCTGGGCTGTGATAACGCTCACTGGGTGACCCTGCTTCCCCGGCCAGGTGGCCAACTCTCCAGTGTATTTCCCAATGCCCACGGGCTCAGGGACAAAGTTAATTCCGTAGAGCAGAATGCGCATCCCCATTTCACTCCTTGAAGCTCACCCCAGTCAACATCTTACTCGTGGGCTTTTTTCTGGCGGGCTTCTTCGTGTCTACGGCAATGATCTCAACCGCCTGCTGCGGGTTCTGGATCCCACCGTGATCACCGCCCTCTTCCTGGCGGCTGCATCCGGTTTAGGCCTCTCACTGCCCAGCAAGGCGCTGACAATATTTCTGCTTGTAGCTCTCATTCTTCCCGCCGGCAAGCTGTATCGCAGCTACCGCCAAACCTCCCTCTGGAGCCTCGTGCGCCGGGTGAGCATCAGCTGGGCTTTGGTGCTCACCGCCCTGTTACTCCTGGGCTTTCTTCTCAAGGTGTCGGCCAACTTCTCCCGCCTCGACATGACCCTTTGGGCTCTCGCCGGCTGGGGCCTGCTGCTGGTGCAGCATGTGGGCAGCCGCAAGCTTCTGCGCTGGCACCGCCTCCGGGGGGGAAACACCCGCACCATCGCTTTCTGGGGCACTCCCTCCCAGGCCATCGACTTTCACCGCAAGCTCCAGCAGCTCCCCTGGGTTGGCCTCCGCCTGGTGGCCTGGTTTGAACTCCAAACAGCGAGTCAATGCCCCTGCCGGCCTCCATGCTCCCCTGCTCCGGGGGCCTACAAGAGATGCGCCGGTGGCTCAACAACCACGATGTGGACAAGATCTACTTCAGCTATCTCTCCTCCGCCGATCTCTCCCTCGAACAGGTGCTGCGTTTTTTCGGCGACACCTGCAAGCCTGTCTATTACCTCCCCTGTTGGGCCAACTCCTCGATGCAATTTGAGGTCGACCAGCTCGGTGATGCCTTCACCATCAACCTCTGGGGGCAGGAGGGCTCGTTCATCGACCACCGCATCAAGCGCTTGGTGGATCTGGTGGGGGCTGCCGTGGTTCTGGTGCTGCTGGCGCCTCTCCTGCTGGTGATCGCCCTGCTGGTGGCCATCACCAGCTCCGGGCCTGTGTTCTACGCCCAGACCCGCTACGGGCTGGATGGGCGTCCGTTCAAGATGCTGAAGTTCCGCACCATGACCGTCACCGAGGATGGAGCCACCCCCGGGTTGCAGCAAGCCCGCCGCGATGATCCCCGCGTGACTCCCTTGGGCCGCATCCTGCGACGCTGGTCGCTCGATGAACTCCCCCAGCTCTTCAATGTGCTCGATGGCTCCATGAGCCTGGTAGGGCCTCGCCCCCACGCCGTGCACCACAACGAGTACTACCGCAACCTGATCCCCGGCTACATGCAGCGCCACTCCTTCAAGCCGGGGATGACGGGGCTAGCCCAGGTGGAGGGCTGGCGGGGCGAAACGGCCCAACTCAACGCAATGGCCCGCCGGGTAGAGGCCGATCTTCGCTACCAACGGGAATGGTCTTTGAGCAAGGATGTGCAGATCTTGCTACGCACTCTGTTTAAGATCCGCTCTACGAATGCCTATTGATTGGTTGACCCATCCTGCCCCCCTATCGGGGGCCCTTGAGCCCTCAGACGTCGAAATAGCGCTTGCCGTCACCCCGCAACGCATTGGGCCGCCGAGACGAACGCCGGCTGAACTCGCTGACGCTCGGATTGGGAACACAGGGATCCACATGGGCCACCTGCTCCCACAACTCCCGCGGTGCCCAGCGCACCGTATGCACCACCCGGTCGTGGCGCACCACATGGCACCAGCGGGAGCTGCCGCATTGGAGACAAAACAACTCCTCCAGCCATTCGTTGCTCAACACCAACACCGGGTAGGCCTGAATCACCAGCCGGGCCCGCTTGTCGCTCATCCCACGCTGGCGCAGAGCCTCTGCATCAACGAGGTGTAGAAAATATTTGCGGCCGTTGCCGCTGATCCGCTGCTCAGAATGGGCTGGACAAAAGAGTTCCCGGCTCTTCGATCGGCTATTTCGCCTGCGAGTGGGACGAATGATATCCAAGCACTCCTGGTTGTCGGTGCCTAGAAATTCTTGTGGAGAGTTTTTTGTGAGTTTAAGGCTCTCCAAGGAATGCGCAGACATCAATCTTTCCAAGGGTTTTGGGTTTTTGGTTTGTCAACAGATGGTCTTTTTGCTTGCTGATTGACTTTCACTACCTAGTTCCTTAAAGCCGTTATTTTGTAGGTAGTACATCCAAGCTCCCTCCTTGGGGCAGTGTGATCCTGGATGTTGCGCTGATGTACTGCTTTTCGCTTCCCACCTCTTTTTGTTGGAGGATCTCTGGTCTTCATTAGTTTCATCTTAACCGGAGCTGATCTGCTGCATTTTAGCACTAGAAAGAATGTTCTCGCAAGAAAAGTGCTTTACATCCAGGCCTACTTCTGCTATGTAGCGTTTATGTAGCGGCACCAGAGTGGGTGTCGGCACCAACTGGAGGGCGAATCACCCATGGCGGAGCCAGCGGCCTCCACCTCTGGCCCTGAGCCGCTGGAGCTGCCGGCCGGCGTGCACCACCTCTGCGGCTGCGGCCGCAGCCAGAACGGCTGGTTTTGCGATGGCGCTCACCTCGGCAGCGGGCGCGTGTCCTACGAGCTGCGGCTGAATCAGGCGGCCACGGTGCTGATCTGCCGCTGCGGTCGCTCCCGCCGCTATCCGCTCTGCGATGGCACCCATAGCTCCCAGCCCCGCAGGCCCTGGTGGCGGCGATGGGGATAACGGGTTCGATCGTGCTAGCCCCGACGATCCGGCCGCCCTGGCCAGCTTCTACGGCGCCCTGCTGGAGGTTGAGCCGCAGCCGGGGCTGAGTCCCAGCCACTGGCGGCTGCCCTGGCCAGCGGGCGGCTGGCTGGAGGTGTATGGGCCATCGCGAAGTCGGCCCCAACCTCAGCAGCTGGGGCGACTTGGGCTCTGCCTGCAACGTCAGACGCATGCAACAGGAACCCTTGCGATGCTCCAAGCCTGGATCGCCACGGCCCTCGACCTGGGCGTCAGAGCGGGGGAGCCGCCGCGCCGGGAATCGTTTGGCGCCGAAGCCTGGCTGGTGGACCCGGAGGGCAATCGCCTGCTGCTGCTCGTGGTGCCTGCCTCGCGACGGCGATCGCCAGAGCGGTGATGCCGCGGATGTGCCAGGCCAGGCCGCTCAGCCAGCCCAGCTTCAGCAGGCCCGAGGCGGCGATCCAGCTGCCGACCACCCGTAGGCCCAGGGCCAGCCAGCGGTGCCCAGCCGTCTGGGGCCTGCCCAGGGCGAAGGGGCCGCGGCTGCCGCAGCACCCATCAGGACCTTTGGGCCAGCCGTTCGCTCGGCACCACCTCCATGCCGATCGGGGCGAGGGCGATCAGGGCCAGCTTGAGGTGCTGGATGCCGAAGGGGATCCCCACGATCGAGGCGAAGCAGGCCAGGGCTGAGCTCACATGGCCGATCGCCAGCCACCAGCCGGCCACCAGGAACCAGATCACATTGCCGATGAGCCCCAAGGGACCGTGGGCCAGGTCGGGGCGACCGGTGAGATCGCGGCGGCTGATCGCCTCCTGGCCGAAGGGCCAGAAGGAGAAGCTGGCGATCCGGAAGCAGGCGCTGGCCCAGGGCAGGCCCACGATCGTGATCGCCGCCACCACCCCCGCCAGCCACCAGCCCAGACCCATCACGAATCCCCCCAGCACGAACCAGAGCACATTCAGCAGAAAGCGCAGCATGGGGAACGGGAGGACCCGTGATCAACGCCAACCGCACCGTAAGAGGGCTGAAACACCTCCCCACCGGGGGGACAACCGAACGGCAGGGTTCAAACTGCCCAGGGCCATCAGGATCAGGAGTGGAACAGCAGCACGAGGCCCGATTTAATCTGGTGGAATTCCCTTTCCTCCCGGCTCAGGTCGAGGCCCACCTCCAGTCCTTCCTTGAGGGCCATCTCGTAGGGCGGCGCCGAGGGGGCGGCGCCGGCGCACCAGAGGGCCGCGATGCCCACCGGCGTGGCATGCCAGCTGAAACGCTCGGTGATCCCGATCGTGGGTTCCTTGAGCGCATCTTCGAGGAGCTCTCGAATGGCCATCGCTGCCGGTTTGCCCCCGCGCACTGGCCACAGTTTCCGTCCCTCCTTCGAGATGCACGGCGACCTGAGAGCTTTCGTGATCTGCCAGCAGCCCCGTGGGCGGTGACGTCGCCGCCTAACCTTCTCCCAGGCAGGGGTCCGGCATGAGCGCGCTTCCCGGCCCGATCGCCCTCGTACATGAGTGGTTCACCCCGCGCTCGGTCGGTGGTTCCGAAGCCGTGGTGCGGGAGCTGGATGGTCTGCTGGCGGAGCGGGGCCACAGCCCCCGCCTGTTTGCCCTGGTCGATGGCGAAAGCAGCCGCCCCGGCAGCTGGCTAAAGGGCCGCCCGATCACCACCAGCTTCATTCAGCGCCTTCCCTGGGGCACCAGCCACGTGCAGCAATACCTGCCGCTGCTGCCGATGGCGATCGAGCAGCTCGACCTGGCCGGCTACCCCCTCGTGCTGAGCAGCAGCCACCTGGTGGCAAAGGGGGTGCTCATCGGCCCGGACCAGCTGCATGTGAGCTATGTGCACACCCCTGTGCGTTATGCCTGGGATCAGATGCACCCCTATCTCAAGCATTCTGCCCTGGCCCGCGGCCCCCTCGGAGCGCTGGTGCGGCTCCAGCTCCACCAGCTGCGGCAGTGGGATGCCCTCAGCGCCCAGCGGGTGGATGGTCTGGTGGCCAACTCCCGCTTTACCGCCCGGCGCATCCGTCGCTGCTGGCGCCGGCGTGCCGAGGTGGTGCATCCGCCCGTGGCGGTGGCTCGCTTCCGCTGGAATCAATCCCGCGATGCCACCTATGTGAGTCTCTGCCGCCTGGTTCCCAACAAGCGGGTGGATGTGGTGGTGCAAGCCTTCAACCGCACCGGCCTGCCCCTGGTGGTGATCGGCGACGGGCCGGAGCGGCGGCGGCTGGAGGCAATGGCGGGTCCCACCATCCGCTTCCTGGGCCGCTGCGGCGATGCCGAGGCCAACGCCTGGCTGGAGCATTGCCGGGCCTATGTGTATGCGGGTCTGGAGGATTTCGGCATCGCCCCGGTGGAGGCGATGGCGGCGGGTGCTCCGGTGATCGCCTATGGCGCCGGTGGCCTGCGGGACAGCGTGCGCTGCCTGCAGGAGGGGGAGCCCCACCCCACCGGTCTGCTGTTCCCGGAGCAGAATGCCGCCAGCCTGGCGGCGGCATTGGAGCACTTTGAGGCCGCCGCCCTCTGGCGCCGGCTGCCGCCCGAGGGCCAGCGCCAGTGGGCGGAAAGCTTCGCCCCTGAGCGTTTCCGGGAGCGCATGGTCGCCGTGCTGGAGCGTCACTGGCATCGCCATGGCGAGCGGTTGCGGCGCGAGGGGGCCGCCATCCCCACCGGCGCGTCTGTGCCTCTGGGATGAGTGGCCCTGCGGGCTGGAGTCTCAGCGTGAGCGATCCTTAGATTCGTGGGCCGACAGGGTTCTCGATGCTTTCATCACTCGGGAATGGTGCAGCAACCCGATCGCCGCGACCGGTGCGATCGCTCCACGCCGCCCCGATGGTTGAGGCCGAACCCCTTGGCAGATCCGGCCGGGTGTTGTGTGCTGATCAGCTGATTCAGCTTCAATCGAAGCGCTCCCGGGTGATCAAGCGCAGCGGCGACATCATCTTCTCCCTGGCCGTTCTCGGTCTGGGTTCTCCGGTGTTTCTCGCTCTGGCGCTGCTGGTGAAACTCACCTCCCGTGGGCCGGTGTTTTATGTGCAGCAGCGAGTGGGGCGCGATTATCACAGTTTCGGTTGCATCAAGTTCCGCACCATGCGGCGTGATGCGGATCGGATCCTCTCGCGCATTCTTTCGGAATCTCCCGACCTTCAGGAGGAATTCCGCAATGATTTCAAGCTCAAGAACGATCCCCGCATCACCCGTTTGGGTAAATTCCTCCGGCGCTCCAGTCTCGATGAACTGCCCCAGTTTTTGAACGTTCTGCGTGGCGAAATGAGTGTGGTGGGTCCGCGTCCGATCGTGCGGCAGGAGCTTCCACGCTATGGCAACCGCATGGAGGAAGTGCTCGCTGTTCGTCCAGGCCTTACCGGTCTATGGCAGGTTTCCGGCCGCAACAATCTCAGCTATGAGGAACGGGTCGCCCTCGACCTCCATTACGCCAGCCACCGCAGCTTCGTTCTTGATCTTTCCATCATCGTTCGCACCCTCCGGGTGATCTTCGATCCCCGCGACCGCGGTGCCTACTGATAAGGCTTTCCCCAAGGCGGACTCAGGGCCACCAGAGCCGCGCACAACAGCAGGCCCACCGCCAGCCAGCAGAGCTCCAGTCGGCGGCTAAGGCTCAGGATGCGTTCCACGCCCTCCCGGTCGGCAGCAGCGCAGTCTGCGGCGAGCACCGGTTTGGCCTTCGCGATGCCCTCATAGTGGTTCACACCCCCTAGACGCACGCCGGCGGCCAGGGCGTAGGCCGCCTGGGAGACCCCCGCATTCGGTGAGGGGTCCGGCGCTCCCTCCCGCAGGGCCCTGCGGAAGCTTCGCCAGCTCCCCACAAGCCCGGCACCGGCAAGGGGCGGCAGGCTCAGGGCCACCAGGCGGCAGGGCAGCCAGGTGAGCAGATCGTCGAGCCGTGCGCCGGCGGTGCCCAGCCAGCGCAACCGGCCACGGCGGTAACCCAGCATCGAATCGAGGGTGCTGGAGGCCTTGTAGGCCCAAGCCAAGGTGAGGGGCCCCGGGCCCCCAACGGCCCCCACCACAGCCCCCACCAGCATCCAGAAGAGGGGACCGAACAGCCCATCCACCCCGTTCTCCGCCGCCGTTTCGGCTAGGGCCCGCAGGATGCCGTTCTGCTCCAGCCCCTCCACATCACGGCCCACGATCCAGGCCAGCCTGCGGCGGGCTTCCTCCAGCCGCCCGCTGCCATGTCCCTCGAGCGCCGTGAGCACGGCCTGCACCGCCTGCTCCAGGCTTCGTCCCGCCAGGGCGCTGCCGAGGCCGATCAGGAGCAGAGGGATGCCTAGGAGCGGCCAGCGGCGGGCCAGGGCTTCCAGGCAGGCTCCGGCCGCGGCACTGCCCCCCACCAGCACCAGGGTGATCAGACCCCCGGCCAGGCGCAGCCGGCCGGCGTGATCCCCGGCCCAGCGTTCCGCCCCATTGCGCAGGCCCGCAATCACCGCTCCCATCACCTGCACCGGGTGGAGCAATCTGTGCGGGTCGCCCACCAGTCGATCGAGGCCACAGGCCACGGCCACCAGGAGCCAAAGACTGAGAGTGCCGGAGGCCGTGCTCACCCGGCGGCACTCCGTCCATCCGGGCGACCCCGCACCTCCAGGGCCAGCCGATCGAGGAGGCTCCCGAACAACACGCCCAGGGCGATGCCACCGCTCATGAGTCCTGCTCCTTCGCAGTCCCCGCCCCTGTGGCGCATACCGGGCCGCTCGATAAGGGTGGGATTCAGGCCGCCTTCAGCCAGCTGAACATCGAGCGCAGGCCCTTGCCCACCTGTTCGATCGGGTGCTGGGCATCACGCTCGCGGATGCGGTTCATCTCCGGCTTGCCGGCGTCGCATTCGGCCACGAAGTTACGGGCGAAGGTGCCGTCCTGGATGTCGGTGAGGATGCGCTTCATCTCCGCCTTGGTGTCGGCGGTGATCAGGCGCGGGCCGCTCACGTAGTCGCCGTATTCGGCGGTGTTAGAGATTGAATCGCGCATCGCGGTGAGGCCGCCCTTCACCATCAGATCCACGATCAGCTTCACCTCGTGCAGGCACTCGAAATAGGCCAGCTCAGGCTGGTAACCCGCTTCCACCAGGGTCTCGAAGCCTGCCTTCACGAGTTCGCTCAGGCCGCCGCAGAGCACCGCCTGCTCGCCGAACAGGTCGGTTTCCGTTTCTTCCTTGAAGTTGGTTTCGAGGATGCCGGCGCGGGTGCCGCCGATCGCCTTGGCATAGGCCATCGCCAGGGCGCGGGCATTGCCGGAGGCGTCCTGCTCGACGGCGAACAGGCAGGGCACGCCCTGGCCGTTCTGGTATTCCCAGCGCACGGTGTGACCGGGACCCTTCGGGGCGATCATCACCACGTCCACATCGGTGGGGGGCTGGATCAGGCCGAAGCGGATGTTGAAGCCGTGAGCGAAGCTCAACACCTTACCGGCGCTCAGGTGCGGCGCAATCTCGGCGTCGTAGACGGCCTTCTGGAACTCATCGGGCAGCAGCACCATGATCCAATCGGCCTTGGCGGCCGCATCGGCCACGCTCAGCACCTCGAGGCCGTCGGCCTGGGCTTTGGCGGCTGATCGGCTGCCCTCGTACAGGCCCACCACCACGTTCACGCCGCTGTCCTTGAGATTCAGCGCATGGGCATGGCCCTGGGAGCCGTAGCCGATGATCGCCACCGTCTTGCCGGCGAGAAGGGACTGGTCGGCGTCCTGGTCGTAAAACAGCTGGGCCATGGAGGCGTCGGGTCTCGGCTGAGCAGGGATCGAGCTTACGCAAGCGTCCGGCATCGCCCGGCTGCACAGCACCGACACTCAGGCATGGGCGGCGTGCGCGCGGGCCGACAGGCGCTACGGCCCCCCTCTCTACGGCCCCCCTCCCTACGGTTGGCGTTGACGCCTACTGAGCCATGGCCCACGAGCCCGCTGCCACCGTCACCACTCCCTCTGCCGCAGCCTTGTTTGAAGCTCACATGCAGGCGGAGCTCCATGCCGATCTTGAGGCCATCATGGCCACGATGGTGGACGATCCCCACCTGCTCAATCTGGCCTCCGGCACCGGTGGCGAGGGGGCTGCTGGGGTGCGTGAGTTCTACGCCACGAAGCTGATCGGGCAGTTCTTCCCGCCCGATGTGGAGTTCATCTCGATCTCGCGCACCATGGATCAGGAGCGGCTCGTTGATGAGCTGGTGATTCGCTTCACCCACAGCCAAGCGATAGGCCACCTGTTGCCCGGGGTGGCTCCGACTGGCCGGCGGGTGGAGCTGGCCTTGGTGGTGATCGTGGGGGTGAAGGAAGGAAAGGTGGCCTACGAGCACATCTATTGGGACCAGGCTGGACTGTTGATTCAGCTCGGACTGCTGGATCCAGCAGGGCTGCCGGTGGATTCCCACACGGCCGGCCGGTTGCTCGCCTTCACCGGCAAGGGCTGAGCCCCGCCGGGCCACCACTCAGAAACGATCGGTGTGGTGGTGAACCGCCCGCCAGTGACCCGGCCATTTCGACGTAGCGGCGGTCACCGGCCAGCAGGCGGTTGCCGGCCGCGTAGAAGGCGTCGGCGGCCTCCTCAAGGGTGGTGGGCATGGGGGTATCAGGCTTCGCTGGGATGGGCGATCACCCGGTCGATCAGGCCGTAGTCCTTGGCTTCGGCGGCGCTGAGGAAGTAGTCGCGGTCGGTGTCCTTGGCGATCTTCTCGAGCGGCTGGCCGGTCATGTCGGCCATCGACTTGTTGAGCATGTCCTTGATGCGCAGGATCTCGCGAGCCTCGATCTCGATGTCGCTGGCCTGACGCTGGCTGGTGCCACCCAGGGGCTGGTGGATCATGATCCGACTGTGGGGCAGGGCCAGACGCTTGCCCTTGGTGCCGGCGGCCAGCAGGAAGGCGCCCATGGAGGCGGCCAGGCCCACGCAGATCGTCACCACCTCCGCCTTCACGTATTGCATGGTGTCGTAGATGGCCAGGCCGGCGGTCACCGAACCGCCGGGGGAATTGATGTAGAGGTAAATCGGTTTGGAGTTGTCATCCGAATCGAGGTAGAGCATCTGGGCCACCAGAGCGTTGGCCATCCCGTCATTCACCTCTGAGCCGAGAAAGAGAATGCGCTCCACCGCCAGTCGGCTGTAGATGCTGATCCACTGCTCGTATTGGCTGCCGGGCAGGCGGTAGGGGACTTTGGGAACGCCGATGGGCATGGCTGGTGGGGAGGGGGTGGGGCCGTTGGTGGGAAGGGGGCCGGAGGGCCTGGGAACGTAAGGGGATGCCGGGCCCGGGGTGGGGCCAAGCAGGGCCTAGGGGCTCAGCCGATGCCGGCGGCCGTGGGCAGCGGCGTGGGCAGTTGTTTTTGGCTCGTGAGCACCCGGTCGATCAGGCCGTAGTCCTTGGCCTCCTCGGCGGTGAGGTAGGTCATGCGGTCGGAATCGCGGGACAGCTGCTCCACGCTCTTGCCCGTGTTGACAGAGAGCATCTCGAGCATGGTGTGCTTGTTTTGCAGCACCTCCTTGGCCCGGATCTGGATGTCGCTGGCCTGGCCGCGGGCGCCGCTGCGGGGCTGGTGCAGCACGATCGAGGCGTGGGGCAATGCGGCCCGCTGGCCCTTGGTGCCGGCGCTGAGGATCATGGCGGCGGTGCCCATCGCCTGGCCGATGCAGATGGTGTGCACAGGCGGCTTCACATAGCGCAGGGTGTCGCAGATGGCGAAGGCCTCGGTCTCGAAGCCGATCGCATCACCGGAGTACCAACTGGTGCCGGTGGAGTTGATGTAGAAGAAGATCGGTTTTTCGGGATTATCAAATTCGAGGTATAGCAGCTGGGCGATGATTAGTTCCGTCACATCAACGCCCATCTGGCGTTTGGCGTCGTCGTCGGAGAACAGTGGCAGACCGAGATACACGATCCGCTCCTTGAGCAGCAGCGACTCCAGGTCCGGTGGTGGAGTGCGCATCACGGCGGAATCGCCGTAGTAGGGGGCCGACACCGTCATCTCTGGAATCATCCGTGCCGTCTCCGCTGGTCACCAGGGTGATTCTGCGAGCCTAGCCGGGGCCGGTGGGCTGCTGTCCGCCGTTGGCCACGGGTTTTCCGCCCTGCCGCCCCGCGGGCCTGTCGCAGCGGGCGAAGACCATCCGTCCCGTCGGGGTCTGCAGGGCTCCGGTCACGGTCACCGCCAGCCGGTCGCCGATGCGCTGGCGGGCGTCCTCCACCACCACCATGGTGCCGTCCTCCAGGTAGCCCACGCCCTGGTCGGCCTCCTTGCCCTCCCGCACGATCTTCAGCTGCAGGGCATCGCCCGGCTGAACCTCGGGCCGCAGGGCGATCACCAGGGCGCTGAGGTTCATCACCTTGAGCTCCTGCACCTGGGCCACCTGGGCCAGGTTGTAGTCGGCGGTGAGCAGGGTGCCGCCCGTGTCGGCCGTGAGCTTGAGCAGCTTGTCGTCGGCACCATTTCCCTCATAGCGGGTGCTATTCACCACCAGACGCCGCCCGTAGGTTTCGCGGAGCTCAGACAGCAGCTTCAGGCCGCGGCGGCCCTTGCCGCGCTTCTCGGCGTTGCTGGAATCCGCCAGGGCCTGCAGTTCATCGATCACGGCCTGGGCCACGATCACCTGGCCCTCCAGCAGCCCCGATTCGAGCAGGCCCCTGATCCGGCCATCGATGATCACGCTGGTGTCGAGGATCTTGGCGCTGGCTGGCAGCAGCACCCCATCGGCCACCAGCAGGGCTTCGGTGCTGGTGGGGTTGAAGAGCCGCAGCAATGTGCGGCCGTGCACCTCGGCCAGGTTGTAGCCCAGCACTCCGAAGAACACATTGCTGAGCACCGCCGCCAGGGGCTTCACCAGCACCACCTCCCAGGGCAGGGGCAGCAGCAGGATCGGAGCCAGCAGCAGGTTGGCCACCAGCAGCCCCAGGATCAGACCCACGGCCCGGCTCACCAGCAGATCGGTGGGCATGCTGCGCACCTGGGCCATCAGGCGCTTGCGCAGCTGCTGGAAGAAGAAGCCGGCCAGCAGACCGAAGAAGGCCCCGAAGCCGGCGAGCACAGTGCGCAACCCTTCGAGGTTGTTCACCTGCTGCAGCAGGTTTTCCGGCAGCAGGTCCACCCCCAGCCAGCCGGTGGCGGCGCCGGAGATCAGGAACAGCAGCAGGATGAGGGTGTCCACCATGGGTCCAAGGGGCCGATTTCGCGTGGCTGCCCATCACATCAGCAAGGCAGCATGCCCGATTCCGGGCGATTCAGCCGCAGGGGGTTACCCCCCGTGACCGAGAACCCTCACCAGTCCGCCCCCTCCACCGCGGCCCCATTGAGCCCGCCGCCCTACGAATCGCCGGAGATGCTCCTCCACGGCGGCTCCGGCCTGCCGCCGCTGCCGCCCGCAGGAGCCGCTGCAGCCCCGAGGGGCGCGGCTCACCTTCACCCTGCCTGTGCGGCTGACCCTGCCGCATCCGTGGGCCACCCTGCCCCTCCGCCGCTCCAGGCGCCCCCCCGCAGCGCCTACCTCCATATCCCCTTCTGCCACCGCCGCTGCTTCTACTGCGATTTCCCGGTGGTGCCCCTGGGGGATCGGGCCGACGGCGCCAGCGGACCAGGAGCGGCCTCGATCGCCGCCTACCTGGAGCTGCTGCATCGGGAGATCGCCTGTTCGCCCGCGGGGCCGCCCCTCTCCACCGTCTACCTGGGCGGCGGCACCCCCTCGATGCTCACTCCCCACCAGGTGGGGGGGCTGCTGGAGGCTCTGACGCGCCGTTTCGGCTTGGCCCCGGCCGCCGAGATCAGCCTGGAGATGGATCCGGCCAGCTTCGATCGGCCCCGATTGGCCGGCTACCTGGCCGCCGGTGTCAACCGGGTGAGCCTCGGCGGCCAGAGCTTTGATGACACCGTGCTGGCCACCCTCGGCCGTCGCCACCGCCGCGCCGATCTGCTCGAGGCCGCCGGCTGGCTGGAGCGGGCCCGCCGGGCCGGTGAACTGCGCAGTTGGAGTCTTGATCTGATTCAGGGGGTTCCTCTGGTGGGCGGAGCTGCTCCCGGCGGCGCGCCGGTGGCCGGTTCCTTCTCTCCCCGACAGGAGGTGCTGCGCCACTGGCAGTCGGACCTCGCGCAGGCCATCGCCGTGGGGCCTCCCCATCTCTCCCTCTATGACCTGATCGTGGAACCCGGCACGGTGTTTGAGCGTCTGCAGCGGCAGGGAGCGCTGCCCCTTCCGGATGACGACACCTCGGCGGACCTGATGGAGATCAGCCAGCGCCGCCTTGCCGCGGCGGGTTACGGCCACTACGAGGTGTCGAACTACGCCCTGCCCGGCCATGCCTCCCGCCATAACCGCGGCTACTGGAGCGGCGCCGGCTGGTGGGGTTTCGGGCTGGGTGCCACCGCTGCACCCTGGGGCGAGCGCCAGGCCAGGCCCCGCACCCGCCAGGCCTATGCCGACTGGCTGGCATCCGCCACTCCCCCCCGGGGGGAGGAACCGGTGGAGGCCGGCGAGGGGCCGGCGGGGGCTGGGGCGGCGCTCGGGACTGGGGCCAGCCCACCGTCCAGCAGCGGCATGCCGTTCGATGAGCGTCTGCTGGTGGGCCTCCGCCGCCGTGAGGGGGTGAACCTGGAGGCCCTCGCCGCCGCCTATCAGGTCAGCTGGGACGACCTAGCCGATCTGCGGGACCGGCTGCAGCCCTTCGAGCGCGAGGGACTGCTGTGCATCGAAGGACCCCGCTGGCGGCTGAGTGACCCGGAGGGCCTTGCCCTCAGCAATGGGGTGCTGCGGGAGTGCCTCGCGTGGTGGGAGCGCGCTGGCTGCCGATCCAGCCCCGCAGAGCCTCGATCGCAAGACCCCGCCCATCGATCAGGGGAGGCGAGAAGGGGGGCTGGCGGGGGGTGAGCCCCAGCAGGTCGGCGGTGACCCGCACCTGGCCGTCGCAGCCTTCGCCGGCGCCGATGCCGATCACGGGAATGGTGAGGAGGCCGCCGATGGTGGTCGCCACCGAGGCGGGCACGTGTTCGAGCACCAAGGCGAAGCAGCCGGCCGACTCGAGTTCCCGAGCTTGGCGCTGCAACCGCTCCTGGGCCACCGGATCCTGGGCCTGGCGCCGGTAGCCCAGCCGATGCACCGACTGCGGCGTGAGCCCCAGATGCCCCATCACCGGGATGCCGCTGCGCACCATCCGGTCGATCACAGCCAGGGTTTCCGGTTCGGCGCCCTCCAGTTTCACGGCCGCCGCAGGGGTTTCCTTCAGCACCCTGCCGGCGGCCGCCACGGCGTCGTCGGCGCCGCATTGGTAGCTGAGGAAGGGCAGATCGGCGATCAGCAGGGGGGGGTGGCTGCCAGCCGCCATCGCCAGACCACGGCCCACGGCCCGGCAGTGGTGCAGCATCTCCTCGAGCGTCACCGGCAGGGTGGTGGCGTGACCCAGCACCACCATCGCCAGGGAATCGCCCACGAGCACCGCATCAGCCCCCGCTTCGGCCACGATCGCCGCCGAGAGGGCATCCCAGGCGGTGAGCACGCTGATCGGCAGGCCGGCCTGCTTGCGCTGCAGCAGGTCATGCGGGCGCTGGGGCACGGCGGCGTAGCGGGCTGGACAGCTTCCATCGTGGCAGCCCGCCGCTGGCTATCCCGGCAGCCGGCCGCTGGCCATCCCGGCAGCCGGCCTTGCTAGGTTGAATTCGACTCGGACCCACGCGGCCAGGACGCCCAAATCTGGTCAGGACCGGAAGGGAGCAGCCACACGGGATGCTCCGGGCAGGCGTGGACTCCGGGTCACCCCCTTCAGGGCACAGAGCATCTCGGATTGCTCAATCTTTGCCCAAGCCTGTCTTTTGAGCTCCGAGTGTGCTTCGCGTGAGCCCTAGTGAGCCCCACGTGAGCTCCGCCGCCCGCAGCGTGCGGCTCATCCACCTAGGCGGGCCTGGGTTGTACCGGGTGGTCGTCGTCGTCGAGGACGACTGCTTCTACCCTCCGGGATGATGGTGGTTCGAGCCGATCGCGGGATTGGGTCCTATTCAGTCCTCGACTGGCGGTTGAGCAGGAAGGGTGGAATCTTCGCCCCACGCTCCTCGTTCACCGCCGCCTGGTAGGGGGTGGAGAAGGTGGTGGTCCGTTCGGGCCGGTAGCTGCCGCCGCTCTCGAAGCCCGTGGCGATCACGGTCACATGGATCTCACCCTCAAGGCTGTCATCCACCACGGCCCCCACGATGATGTTGGCGTCGGGATCCACCACGTCGTAGATCACCTCCGAGGCGGTGGTCATGTCTTCGAGGGTCATGTCGCGGCCGCCGCTGATGTTGATCACGCAGCCGCGGGCCCCGTCGATCCGCGCCGATTCCAGCAGCGGGCTGGTCATGGCGGCCTGGGCGGCCTCCGTGGCCCGCGAACGGCCTGAACCCACGCCGATGCCCAGCAGGGCGGTGCCGGCTTCGGCCATCACCGAGCGCACGTCGGCGAAGTCCACATTCACCAGGCCGGGCTTGGTGATGATGTCGGTGATGCCCTTCACACCCATCCGCAGCACGTCATCGGCGGCGCGGAAGGCTTCCTGCAGAGGGGCACCGGCGATGGCCTCCCTCAGACGGTCGTTGGGGATCACGATCAGGGTGTCCACATGCTCGGCCAGCCGGGCGATGCCTTCCTCGGCCTGGCGCTGCCGTTTGCGACCCTCGAAGCCGAAGGGCTTGGTCACGATGCCCACGGTGAGGGCACCGCATTCCTTGGCCACCTCGGCCACGATCGGGGCGGCGCCGGTGCCGGTGCCGCCGCCCATGCCGGCGGCAATGAACACCAGGTCGGCCCCTTCCAGGGATTGCAGCAGGTCGTTGCGGGATTCCTCGGCTGCCTTCTGGCCGATCATCGGATTTCCCCCAGCCCCGAGACCGCGAGTGAGCTTCTGACCCAGCTGGATGCGCTGCTGCGCCGCCGATTGCAACAGGGCCTGGGCATCCGTGTTGAGCACCCGATACCCCACCCCCTGAAGATCCGACTGGATCATGCGGTTCACGGCATTGCTGCCCCCTCCCCCCACACCGATCACCTCGATCCGGGCCGTCTGGCTGGGAACGATGCCATTGCTGCTCGGCACGGTCTGGCTCATCGCTGTGGTCTCCTGGGTTTGCGCCTGCGGGGGCAATGGATCGACGGCGCCGGGTCGGGAGGGGGCCAGTCTGTCTGTGGGACTGAACCGGCCTGGATTGACGGGCTCGGCGGTGGAACTCGGTGGGCTGGTGCCGTTGATCTGCGGCTGCATTATGTCGTTGGCTGGAACGGCCAAAGATTGGGGTCTAGCGTGCCCTGGAAGCGGCCTGTTCGCAACATCCTGTGTGGGTTGGCTCGCTGGGCTGCCTACTGGCCGCCGCGGGGGCGGACCGCGGTGGCCGGTCCGGGATCGGTCACGGGCTTGAAGCCAGTCAGGCTGAGTTCAGGCTGGTCGGGGTCGCTCAGGTCAACGATCTGGGGACGCCGGCCGCGCAGATTGGCTGGCAGGGTGGCATTGAGGTGGGCCGCCACGGCGAGGCGACGTTCCAGCTGACCATCCGCAGGACCCAGCCGCACGGGCCCCAGATCCTTGGTGCTGAGCCACAGGCTGCCCTCGGGATCGAAGCGGATCTCCTGCAACTTGCCGCCGAATGCCGGTCTCTCCTGCAGCACCTTGGCCAGGGCCGGTCGATGGCGCTCATTCCAGCCCACCACACGAAGCTCCTGGGTGCCTTCGAGCCGCACACCGAGGTTCTGCCGCAGATTGATCCAGTTGCCCAGCCGATCCACGTAGCCCTGCTCCAGACCGTCCTTGTTCCGCCGTTCGGCCCGGGCCACCGCCGAACGATCGATCAGTTCGACCCGCAGCCGCGGGGGAAGCATCAGGCGGCTCACCCGCACGTTCTCCACCGGCAGGGCCGTGGAGAGTGTCTGGATGATCTGGCGGGGCTGAAGGGCTAGCAGGGGCTGGGGGAAGCTCAGCCCGGCCGCCTGGATCACCTGGTCCCGGCTCACCAGCCGGCTGCCGCTCACCTCCACCTGGCTGGGGGAGCGAAGGGTCCAACCCTGGGTCAGGAGCCCATAGCCCAGCCCGCCGGCCATGGCGCTGAACACCACCAGTCGCCAGAGATTGAGCAGCCGATCGGCCCGGCGTTCCTGACGCAGCTGGCGTCGGCGTTCGGCACCGGGGCGCAGGGAGGAATCACTCATCGTTGAAAGTCCACCGTTCCTCGCTCAGAGCTCGCAGCGCGAGCGCGCCATCAGTTCATCGATCCAGCGGCGGGCTCGCTCAGCATCGGAGAAGGGCAGATCCTCCTGAAGTCCTCCTCCCACAAGCCGCAGCCGGCAGGCGCCCTGGCTCTCCGTGGTGAGCGGGGCCTCCCCCGAGCCGAGGGAGAGCAGCTCCACCAGCTCCAGCTGCTTGATCGGAAAGCTGCCGACCGGCTGGAAACTGCCGGCCTGGAAGGTGCTCCAGCTGAGCTCGCCATCGATCAGGCGGGCCGCCCCGCAGCCATCGAGCTTGGCCAATTCGGCACCCTCGGCCCAGTCGCGGAAGAGCTGCTGGCGCCGGCGTTCCAGCCAGCCAAGGCCGGTGAGCAGCACGAAGACCAGCAGCAATGGCAGCCAGAGAAGGCCTTGGGTCATGGCACTTGGTTCGGGGAGAGCGGGATCCCTCTGGATTCTCGCGCCCCTTGCACGAGGTCGTGCACCAGTTCCACAAGGGGCAACCCACTCGCCTCCCACAACATCGGGTACATGCTCTGGCTGGTGAAACCCGGCAGGGTGTTGATCTCATTGAGCCAGAGATCGCCGCTGCCCTGGTCGAAGAAGAAGTCCACCCGCGAGAGGCCGCTGGCTCCCACGGCCCGGCAGGCGGCGATCGCCATGACCTGGGCCCGCTCCGCCAATTCCGCCGGCACCTTGGCCGGAATCACGGTGTGGCTGAGCCCCTCGCTGTATTTGGTGGTGTAGTCGTACCAGTCGGCGTCAAAGCAGATCTCTCCCAGCACCGAGGCCCGCAGCTCCGTGGTGCCCAGCACCGCGCATTCCAGTTCGCGGGCGCTCACCCCCCGTTCCACCACCAGCCGGGGATCAAGGGCGGCTGCCTGCCGCAGACCCTCCAACAGGCCGGCCCGGTCGCTGGCCTTGCTGATGCCCACCGAGGAGCCCATATTGGCCGGCTTCACGAAGCAGGGATAGCCGAGCTCGGCTTCCAGGCGGTCGAGCAGGGCGCCGGTGCCGTCGAGGTCGTCGGCGAGTTCGGAATCCTCCACGCAGGCGTAGGCAACCTGGGGCAGGCCGGCCGCGGCGAAGGCGGCCTTCATGGCCTGTTTGTCCATTCCCACGGCGGAGCCCAGCACGCCGGATCCCACATAGGGCACCTGCATCAGGCTGAACAGCCCCTGGATGGTGCCGTCTTCGCCGTTGGGGCCATGCAGCACCGGAAACCACACCTCCACCGCCAGGGCCCCGTCGGGAAAACCGCGGAAGCCGCCCGGAGCCAGGGGATCGGGCAGGTCGGCCGGTTCGGCCGGCACCCCACGCTCCAGCACGGCCTCGGCCACCGCAGGCGGCCACCAGCGGCCCTGGCGGTCGATGTAGAAGCAGCTCAGCCGGTAGCGCTCAGCGTTGGCGCCCTGGCGCAGGGCCCCCACCACCGTGTTGGCCGAGCGGATCGACACCGCGTGTTCCCCGGAGGCTCCCCCGAACACCACCCCCACGTGGCAGGCGGATGGCGGCACGGGATCGCTGGGCATGGGGACATCGGGACGGCGCCAAACGTATCAGCCCATTTCCTCCGGGGCGAGGCCATCGCGGCCCGCCGCTGCTCGCCGCTGCCCGGGAGGGCCCCTCAGGCGAGCGTGCCGCTGAGGGAAAAGGCACGCACCGTATCGATCCTCACCCGCACCAGCTCACCGGGTCGGTGGACAGGGCCCTCCGGCCGGGCCGCTGGGAAGAAGGTAAGCCGATTGTTGCGGGTGCGGCCCATGAGCTGGGTCGGATCCTTTGGATTCACCCCTTCAGCGAGCACCTCTTCCACCCTTCCCTGGTAGCGGCCACTGCGATGGAGGGCCACCCGCTCCACCACGGCGTTGACTGCCTGGAGCCGCTCCACCTTCACCGCCTCCGGCACCTGGTTCGACCAGTCGGCGGCGGGGGTATTGGGGCGCGGTGAGTAGGCGGCGGTGTTCACATGATCGAAGCCGATCGCCTCGATCAGATCCAGGGTGCGGCGGAACTGGGCATCGCTCTCCCCTGGGAAGGCCACGATCACGTCGGCGCTGATCGCCGCATCCGGCATCCGCTGGCGGATGCGGTCGATGATACGGCGGTAGCGGTCCACCGTGTAGCCCCGGGCCATGGCCCTGAGCACGTCGTCGTCGCCGCTCTGGAAGGGGATGTGGAAGTGCTCGCACAGCTTGGAGAGGTCGGCGCAGGCGTCGATCAGGCGTTCGGTGAAGTAGCGGGGGTGGCTGGTGGCGAAGCGGATGCGGGCGATCCCGTCCACGTCGTGCACCGAAGCCAGCAGGTCGGTGAAGGTGTGGGCGCGGCGGCCCTCCGGGGTGATGCCGGGCAGGTCGCGTCCATAGGCGTCGATGTTCTGGCCCAGCAGGGTGATCTCCCGAAAGCCGCGGGCCGCCAGGCCCTCCATTTCCAGCCGGATGGCCTGGGGCAGCCGGCTCTGTTCCCGCCCCCGCACGGCCGGCACCACGCAGTAGGTGCAGCGCTCATTGCAGCCGTAGATCACATTCACCCAGGCGCACACAGCGCTGTCCCGGCGGGCCGTGGTGATGTCCTCGAGGATGGTGTGCTCCTCGGTGGCCACCACCTGCTGGCCGCTTTCCACCCGCTCCAGCAGGCTGGCGAGACGGTTGGCGTGCTGGGGGCCCATCACCAGATCCAGTTCGGGCACCCGCCGCAGCAGCGCTTCCCCCTCCTGCTGGGCCACGCAGCCGGCCACCACCAGGGTGAGGTTGGGGTCGGCCCGTTTGCGCAGGGCCTGCCGACCCAGATAGCTATAGACCTTCTGCTCCGCGTTGTCGCGGATGGTGCAGGTGTTGTAAAGAACCAGATCGGCGCTGTGTTCGTCGCTGCCGGGGGTGTAGCCCATGGCTTCGAGGATGCCCCCCATCCGCTCCGAGTCCGCCTTGTTCATCTGGCAGCCGAAGGTGGTGATCCAGTAACTGCCGCGGAGTCGGGGACTGCCCAGCGGAAGCCCCGGCTCCACGTTCATCCCGGTGGCGCCGGCTGTCGGTTGGCCAGCGGGATGTTCCAGCGCTGATTTGGAGTTGGAGAGGCTCATCGGCCCATCTTCCGACAGCATCCATCCCACAGCATCCATCCCACAGCATCCATCCCACAGCTTCCATCCCACAGAGTCCTGATCGCCGTGAGTTTGGCCAGCAGCTGTTCGCTGGCAGCGAAGTCGAGCACCCCGCGGGCATGCACCACCCGGATGCGGCTGTCCAGCTCCTCGAGGATGCCGGCCTCGGTGGCGTCTCGCCAGCGGCGGGAGCTGCCGGCGTAGCTGCGGCGGATCGTGTTGATCGCCCGGGGATTCTGGTTGTAGAGGTGCAGCTTGTAGAGGTGCAGCCCGAGCTGGTAATCGGCCACCTTGCCCTCTAGGCGCCCACGGAGGCGAACATGCACCTCCTCAATCAGATTCTGGATCGCGCCGTTGCCGTGAATTGGGGACTGGGCATTCCCAGGGCATCGTTGCGTCGATCCCTTGGCGACTTCGGGTTCCTGGCTGTAACGAGCGATACCCTCGCTCAATCTCGTATCAGGTGGGCCGGCTCGGTCGCCGCGCCTCGGCCGCCTGGGCGTACACCTTGGCCGGCACCGGCCGCAGATCCCACACCAGGCCAAGCTTCGCCAGAACCAGCAGGGTGAGATAGGTGATATCGATCTCCCACCAATAAATGCCCTGGCGGCAACTCGACTGGCAATGGTGATGGTTGTTGTGCCAGCCCTCTCCCAGGGTGATCAAAGCCAGCAGCAGGTTGTTGCGGCTGTCGTCCCCGGTGTCGAAGCGCTGACTGCCGAAGACGTGGGAGAGGGAATTGATCGTGTAGGTGCCGTGATACAGCAGCACCGTGGAGATGAAGAACCCCCACACCAGCATCTGCGCTCCTGAGGTGGGTCGGCCTGCCTCCGCCAGCACCCTGCCCAGGGCGAAGGTGGCGGTTCCCAGCAGGGCAGGACTGATCAGTGCCCAGCGATCGATGAACACCAGTTCGGGAAAGCGGGCGTAATCGCGGATGCCTGCGAGGTTGTCGCGGCGGTTGCCGGGGTGGAGAAACCAGCCCATGTGCGACCAGAGGAAGCCGTAATGCCGAGGCGAGTGGGGATCCTGTTCGGTGTCCGAGTTGGCGTGGTGGTGACGATGGGTGGCCGCCCACCAGAGGGGGCCGAGCTGGGCCGAGGAGGTGGCGAGCACGGCGAGCAGAAATTGGAACAGGCGGCCGGTGCGGAAGCTGCGGTGCGAGAAATAGCGGTGGTAGGCGGCCGTCACGCCGAACATGCGGATCGCATAGGAGGCCAGGCACACCAGCAGGGCCTCGCCACTCACCCCGGTCCAGAAGGCGCCTAGGCAGGCCAGATGCATCATCCCAATCGGAATGCTGGCCAGGATCCAGCCCTGGGTGATCTCCGGTTTCACAGGCGGATCCACGGCTCTGGCTCCGGCTTGGAAGGGCTCGGCATCCGTCTGGTGGCCGCGATCGCCGGGATGCTCTGCCCTCCAGCTTTTGATCGTGCCGGCTGCCTCGCTGCTGCGCAGAGGCTTGCGCAGAGGCTTGGGAAGGATCGTCAACGGCCGGATAGCTCGAATTCGGAGCAACTTAAGTCAGAACTTCACAGAACCTCAGGATCCCGATTCGGCCCGGCCGATTCCCGGGACCCCTCCGACGAGAGGCCACCGCGGCGGTGCATCTGCGGCCGGTTGTGCCAGCTTGAGGCCATGGAACTGCGTCTGTTGTCCTTTCCCCTGACCAAGGCCGTGCCCCTGGCGATCAGCCGCGGCACCACTGCCGCCGTGGAGCACCTGCTGGTGGAGGTGGAGCAGGACGGCCTGATCGGGATCGGTGAGACCGGTGGCTTCGACACCGGACACCGTGAGTTCACCACCGCTGCCATCGCTGCCGAACTTCAGGCCCTGGCCCCCCGTCTGCGGGACCTGGCCCCCCAGCCCCTGCAGGCCCTGGAGCCGCTGCTGGCATCGCTTTCGCCGCCGGCCCGCTGCGGTCTGGATCTGGCCCTGCACGACTGGTGGGGCAAGCGGCTCGGGGTTCCCTTGCATCGCCTCTGGGGTCTGGATCCGCAGCTGGGGGTTCCCACCAGCGTGACCCTCGGCCTGGGGTCTGTGGAGGCGGTGCTGGCGCGGCTGCAGCGGTGGTGGACCCAGCTACCGGCCACCCGCATCAAGCTGAAACTCGGCAGTCCGGAGGGGCTCGACCATGACCGGGCCCTGGTGGAGGCGGTGGCCGAAGCCCTCGATCGCCAGCAGCAAATCGGTGGGCCCGCTGCCGAGCTGCAGGTGGATGCCAACGGCGGCTGGGATCTGGAGGGAGCCCGCGCCATGGTGGGCTGGCTCGCCGACCATCAGGTGGCGCTGGTGGAGCAGCCCCTGCCTCCGATCGAGGATCCGGAGGCCGATTCCGCCGCCTTCGCAGCCCTGGAGCTCGATTGTCCGATAGCGCTGGTGGCCGATGAGAGCTGCTGGACCCTGGCCGATGTGGTGCGGCTGGCGCCTTATGTGGATGGGGTGAACATCAAGCTGCTCAAGAGCGGCGGGCTTGCCGAGGCCCTGCTGATGGCCCAGGCGGCACGCCGGCTGGGGTTGGAGGTGATGCTCGGCTGTTATTCCGACAGCGCCCTGCTCAACGGCGCCGCAGCCCAGCTGCTCCCCCTGGTGCGCTGGCCCGATCTGGACAGCCACCTCAATCTGGTGGACGATCCCTTCGCGGGTCCGACGCTCGAGGCCGATCGCCTTCATCCCGGAGTCAGCCCCGGCCTGGGGGTGGCGCTGACCACGGAGTTCGCCGGAAGCGCCACGGCGCGGGCTGATCGCTCCGGTAGCGAGGGCACGGGGCCCCTTCCCGGGGCGTGATGCTCAGCCCCGATACCCCCGTGGTGCTCCTGCAGCACCATGGTCTCGACAACCTTGGCGGCAAGACCGGCCTGGCCCTGCTCCGCTATCGCCGGGGGCCGGTGGTGGCGGTGATCGATCCCGACCATGCGGGGGAGGATCTGGAGCGGCTCACGGGCATCCGGCGTGCCGTGCCGGTGGTGGGCTCGATGCGGGAGGCCCTGCCGCTGGTGCCTGCCGCCGCCCTCGCCGATCCCATCCCGGCGGGCGCCCCCGGTGCCGTGGCCGTGGTGGGATTAGCCCCCTCCGGTGGCCGCCTGCCCACCGAACTCCACGCCGATCTGGTGGTGGGGCTGGAGGCGGGGCTGTCGGTGGCCAGTGGCCTCCACAGCCGCCTGGGCGATGATCCCCAGCTGGCGGCCCTGCTGCGGCCAGGCCGCTGGATCTGGGACCTGCGCCGCGAACCCGACGACCTGGTGGTGGGATCGGCCCGGGCAGCAGCCCTGGCGCCACGACGCCTGCTGGCGGTGGGTTCCGACATGTCGGTGGGGAAGATGAGCGCCTGCCTTGAGCTGCAGGCGGCGGCGCTGCGGGCTGGAGTCGATGCCCGTTTCGTGGCCACGGGCCAGGCCGGCATCCTGATCGCCGGAGGTGGGCTGGCCCTCGATGCGGTGCGGGTTGATTACGCCGCCGGGGCGGTGGAGCAGGCGGTGCTGCGCGCGGCCGAGGGGGCCGGCCCCGATGCCCTGGTGCTGGTGGAGGGGCAGGGCTCCATCTGCCACCCGGGCTCCACCGCCACCCTGCCGCTGCTGCGGGGCAGCCAGCCCACCGACCTGCTGCTCGTGCACCGCGCCGGCCAGACCACGATCCGCAACCAGCCCCAGATCCCCCTGCCGCCGATCGAGCGGCTGATCGCTGCCCTGGAGGCGCTGGCCGCCCTGGCCCGCCCGGGCGAGGCCGCGGCCCCACCGGCCCGGGTGGTGGCGATCGCACTCAACACCGGCCATCTGGCGGCCGAACAGGCGCAGGCTGCCCTGGAGGCGATGGCCGCCCTCACGGGTCTGCCCTGTCACGATCCGGTGCGGGATGGGGGTGAGTCCCTGCTGGCCGAGCTGCGGCAGGGCTGGGCCGCCGCCGCGGGCTGAGGCCCGCGCTACCGGTCCGATAGCCCGGCCCGCGCTATCGGACCGGGCTGTCGCCGCCCTCCCGGTTCAAGCCAGCCGGGGCGCGGCGCCAACAAAAAACCACCCCGTGGACGAACCAGGGGTGGGGTGTTGTGGCAACAGGGCGAGCGAGGGGAATCGAACCCCCGTATGGCGGCACCACAAGCCGCTGCCTTAACCGCTTGGCGACGCTCGCCGCAGGTTCTGACCTTATCACCGGGGCTTGCTGGATCAGCGGGGTTTTCAGGCGGGAGCCCGGGCCCGGGAGGGGCCGCGGACCCGATCGGGGCTGCTCCGATGCGGCCTGGAGATCCCCTCTCCACGGCTTGTCCCCCGTGCGCGGGTGATCTCTGCCATCCTGAACGCCGCCAGCTGATTCGCGCCGTGACTGCCCGCGCCACGACAGCCCGCGCCACGACAGCCCGCTCCCGGCTCCTCCGGCGTTCTTTGACACACCCCGATCTCCCGCCCCTGCAGCTCCCCGTCACCGATTCCGTTCGCGTTCACCGGCAGGTTCCGCCCTCGGCAGCGCTCCGGCACCCTTCCACGCTGGGCACCGTGGGGATCCGCTCCCTACTCGGACTGGCCGTTGCCGCCGCCGCGGGCCTGGGTCTGGTCGCCACCAATCCCGGTGAAGAGGAGTTCGAGCGTTTCGCCGCCGACCAGATCACCCGTGCGGCTGAGCTGGAGCTCTGCCATGAGGGAGGTCTGCCGATGCTGGCCCGCCTGATCGTGCACGACTGTCCCCGCCTGATCGCCGCCCAGCATGACCTGCTCGGCCGGCTGGCCCTCGCTGCCACCCGTCGCCGCAACTTCGGCCTGCTCAGCCTCTACCGCACCGATCTGGGGGGGCAGCAACTCCTCCCCGACTGGTCGATCCCCCGCTATAGCGCGATCACCTTGGCCGCTGCCGGTCGCTTCTTCATCCTGCGCAGCAACCAGGCCACCGCGGAGCCCACCGTCCGATGAACCGGCTCGGGCCGCTGCGGATCCCCCGTTGTCTGCTCGACCCCGTGGCCTCCCTGCCGCCGGCCGATCGGGAGGGCTTGGCCACGGTGCAGATCGAGCATGCCGAGGGCAGGATCACGGCCCTCCATCCGGTGGAGTTGCCTGCCTCGCGGCAGCTGCCCCTGGCCCTCACGCCGCCGGTCGATCCCCACGTGCACCTCGACAAGGCCTTCAGCGGTGCCTCCTTTCCCAATGCCTCCGGCACCATGGCCGGAGCCCTGGAGGCCAATCTGCGGGAACTGGGCCAACGCCGCGGTGAGCAGGTGCTGCAGCGAGCCGGCCTGGCGCTGGAGCGAGCCTGGCGCCATGGTCTGCGGGCGCTCCGCAGCCATGTCGACAGCCAGGCCCCGGCGACCCTGGAGGTCTGGGAGGCGCTGCAGCAGCTCCGGGCGCGCTGGGCCGGCCGGGTGGATCTGCAGCTGGTGGCCCTGGCGCCGCTGGCGTACTGGCGCACGGCCGATGGGGACCTGCTGGCCCGAAGGGTGGCGCGCGATGGAGGCCTCCTGGGCAGTGTGGTGGGGACCCCCTTCTCCCCGCTGGCCTGGGATTCGGTGGGTCTGGAGGCCCTGCTGACGCAGGCCGAGACCCTGGGCTGCGGCCTCGATCTTCACATCGATGAACACGATGCCGCCCCCGCTCCCGGGGTGCGGGCCTTGGTGCGGCTGCTGGAGCGGCGCGGCGGCTGCCGGGTGCCGATCACCTGCAGCCACGCCAGCAGCCTGGCCCTACTGGCGGCGCCGGAGCTGGCCCGATGGGCCGACCGCCTGGCCGCCGCCGGGGTGGCGGTGGTGGCCTTGCCGTTTACCAATCTCTGGCTGCTCGGCAAGCGGGAGGGAACCACACCACTGGTGCGCCCCCAGGCCCCGATCCAGCAGCTGCAGGCCGCCGGCGTGCGGGTGGCCATGGGCAGCGACAACGTGCAGGATCCCTGGTATCCAGGCGGCGATTTCGATCCGGTGGAGCTGCTGCGGCTGGCGCCCCTGCTGAGCCACCAGCTGCCGTGGCGGCGGCGTGGGCTGGCGCCGTTCACCAGCGAGGCCTCGCGGCTGCTGGATCTCCCCTGGGATGGGGTGCTGCGGGAGGGGGCTCCGGCCGATCTGCTGGTGCTGGGGGCATCAAGCTGGGGGGATCTATTGGCGCGTCCCCCCCAGCGACGGGTGATGCGCGCCGGCCGCTGGCTGCCCGCTCCCGAGCAGGAGGCTGCTTCGGCCTTGCTGGCGGGCCTGGAGGTCCCGGTCGCGTCAGGCTGAGGGAAGCGGGTGGGTA
>Ga0207941_1000029_pt1 | contig 44906 bp, 46 predicted proteins | sample LakMenEpi13Sep12_FD_150695 | JGI IMG/M metagenome (GOLD analysis project Ga0207941, IMG submission 150695) | Freshwater microbial communities from Lake Mendota, WI - 13SEP2012 deep hole epilimnion (SPAdes) | ecosystem: Environmental > Aquatic > Freshwater > Lake > Epilimnion/Euphotic zone ...
TAATTGAAGAACTTAAAAAATACGGTCGTGAAGACATTATGGTCATAGTAGGTGGTGTGATACCTCATCAAGATTACCAATTTTTGTTTGATGCCGGAGCGGTTGCCGTTTTTGGCCCCGGAACTAAGATTAGTGAAGCGGCGATTAGTATTTTGAAGGTTTTATTGGAAGATTAATAGTTGAAATTACATAATTCAAAAACACTGACTTAGAGGTTGGTGTTTTTTTGTTTAAAAATTTCGCATTCCAAACCAATCAAAAAATTCCCTAACTTTGTAACACAACTCAAAAGCGATGACAACAATCACCATCAAAATAAACGAGCGTACAAAAGCGGGCAAAACGTTAAAGAATTTGATTGAGTTATTTTCGAAAGAAAATAAGGATATTGAAATCATTTCTGATAATGCAAGTCCGTATGATTCAGAATTTGTAAAAAAAATCAAAAAAGCTGAAACGCAAAAAGGTGTAGAAATAGATCCTAAAAATGTATGGGAAAGTTTAGGATTGAAATAAAACCGGAAGCTCAAAAGGATTTAGAAAAACACTTCAAGTCCGGTGATAAGGCTAGTATTAAAAAAATTGAAAGAATCTTAGTGGAACTTTCCGAAAATCCGTTTGAAGGAATTGGTCAACCGGAACCTTTAAAACATGAGCTCAGCGGTTATTAGTCTAGAAGAATAAATCAAAAAGACAGAATTATATATCGAGTTGATGAAGAAATTGTTACTGTAATAATTCTTTCTGCATTGGGTCATTATGGAAAAAAGTAGCGGCTTAAAAACTTAATAATTTTAAGTTTATTTCACTATTTTTATCAAAAAAAGAAAATGCTCACCCTTTCCTTCACCCCATTCCCAGTTCTCGAATCCAATCGTTTGCTGTTACGAGCAGTTAAACCTGAAGATGTGAACGAAGTTTTTGAATTGAGAAGCGATCCGGAAACGATGAAATTCATTCCACGTCCGCTGCTCACTTCAACGGAAGAAGCTATGACACATATTGAAATGATTACCAAAAAAATTGCGGAAAATGAAGGAATCAATTGGGCAATCACTTTAAAAGGAAATCCAAAATTACTCGGTGTTATTGGTCATTATCGCATTCAACCTGAAAATTATCGCTCAGAAATTGGATATATGTTGTTGCCCGAATACCAAGGTCAAGGAATTGTAAGTGAAGCTATTAATATGGCTTTAGAGTATGGTTTCAATGTGCTAAATTTTCATTCAGTAGAAGCGGTAGTGGACCCGGAAAATCATGTTTCTGCAAAAGTCTTAGAGAAAAATGGATTTGTAAAAGAAGCCCATTTTTTAGAAAACGAATATTGGGACGGCAAGTTTTGGGATTCAGCGGTCTATTCGCTTTTAAAACGAGATTTTGTTAAGAAATAAGCTTTTTAACTCAATTAGTTTTAAAACATTTCTATTTTTACAGTATGTCTAAACTTCCACATTTGCAAACTACCATTTTCACTGTCATGTCTAAAATGGCGGCTGATTATCAAGCCATCAATCTCTCGCAAGGTTTTCCGAATTTCCCGATTGATGTGCGAATGACGGAAATTGTAGCTCGATTGGCCAAAACCGACATTCATCAATATGCACCGATGACTGGTTATCCGCCGTTGTTGGAAAAAATTGCTCAACTGACTTTGGATCATTATCAACGAAAAGTGAATCCGTCAACCGAAATTTTAGTCACCGCCGGAGCAACCGAAGCGATTTTTGCCTCTATTCAAGCTTTTGTGCAGCAGCAAGACGAAGTCATCATTCTGGATCCGAGTTATGATTGTTATGAAATGCCAATCATTTTGAGTAATGCAAAACCCATTCGGATTGCGTTAAAAGAAGATTATTCACCCGATTTTGAATCAATTAAGAATCATTTATCGACGAAAACTAGAATGCTGATTTTAAATAATCCACACAATCCATCGGGAAAAATTTGGACAGAAAATGATTTCATTCAGCTCGAAAAAATTATTGAAAATTATCCTGATTTATTGATTTTATCGGATGAAGTGTATGAATTTATTACGTTTGAAAACAAACACATTTCCATCAACACCAGAGAAAAACTAAAAGACCGAAGTTTGATTGTTTCCTCCTTCGGAAAAACACTTCACTTAACCGGATGGAAAATTGGCTATTTGATTGCTCCTGAAAATCTTTTGAAAGAAGTCAAAAAAGTGCATCAATATTTGGTTTTTAGCGTCAACAGTTTGGCACAAGCTTCCATCAACGAATACCTTGCGATTTTTGATGTTTCAGAAGTAGCGTCATTGTACCGACAAAAAAGAGATTTCTTTCAAAACATTTTAAAAGAAACCACTTTTGAATTATTACCCTGTGAAGGAACTTATTTTCAAGTTGCTTCTTACAAAGGCATTTCAACTGAATCTGATTTGGATTTCACTAAACGATTAGTAACTGAATTTGGTGTTTCAACCATTCCACTATCCATTTTTTATGGTGATAATACCGATTTAAAACGCATTCGCTTTTGTTTTGCCAAAGATGATGAAACACTCACAAAAGCAGCAGAACGATTGCATAAATTAAAATAAAAACGTTACATAAACTATAAATTACTTTCAGAATTATAGCTATTTTATATCTTTACAAAAACCAACTATTTATGAATTTTTCAGCAAAAATGTTACGTGATAATGCCCTTGAAGGCAAAGTAATTGTCGTAACCGGTGGCGGTAGCGGACTCGGAAAAGCGATGACCAAATATTTTTTGGAATTGGGAGCAAAAGTAGCGATCACCTCTAGAGATTTAGAAAAACTAAAAACCACAGCCGCCGAACTAGAAAAAGAAACCGGAAGTGTTTGTTTGCCTTTACAATGCGACGTTCGTCATTATGACCAGGTCGAAGCAATGCTGGCAGACGTTTTAAAAAATTTCGGTAAAGTTGATGTACTGCTAAACAACGCCGCAGGTAACTTCATCTCACCTACCGAAAGACTATCTGCCAATGCATTTGATACGATTATAGACATTGTACTAAAAGGTTCCAAAAATTGCACATTAGCTTTTGGTAAGCATTGGATTGACCGCAAACAAGAAAGTTCTGTTATCTTAAATATTGTTACAACGTATGCTTGGACCGGTTCTGCTTATGTAGTGCCAAGTGCCACAGCAAAAGCAGGTGTTTTAGCAATGACTAGAAGTCTAGCGGTTGAATGGGCAAAATACGGCATTCGAAGTAACGCAATTGCACCCGGACCTTTTCCAACCAAAGGGGCATGGGATAGATTATTGCCGGGTGATCTAGCCGAGAAATTTGATATGGCCAAAAAAGTGCCTTTGAAAAGAGTGGGGGATCACCAGGAATTAGCCAATTTAGCTGCTTATTTAGTATCTGATTTTTCTGCTTATGTAAATGGTGAAGTTATTACCATTGACGGTGGTGAATGGTTAAAAGGTGCAGGTCAATTTAATCTATTGGAAGCTATTCCTGAAGAAATGTGGGATATGTTAGAGGCTATGATTAAAGCCAAGAAAAAAGATTAATTCAACAAAAATTTATTTCTCTTTTTTCGATTTAGAAGCTAATCATTTGAAGGACAAAACAATTAACATTTGTTAACAACTTGAACTTGAAAAACCCGTAAATAATCGTAATTTTACGGCTCAAAATTTTATAAAATCAATGGGTAAAATAATTGCAATTGCTAACCAAAAAGGAGGTGTTGGAAAAACTACAACTACCGTAAACTTAGCGGCTTCTTTAGGTGTTTTAGAAAAAAAAGTATTACTGATTGATGCTGACCCTCAAGCAAACGCAAGTTCAGGATTGGGGATTGATGTTGATTCTGTTGCCATTGGTTCCTATCAAGTTTTGGAACACAGTAATACTGCTGCTGAAGCAATAATGAAATGTTCAGCACCGAATGTAGATATTATTCCGGCACACATTGATTTAGTTGCCATCGAAATAGAATTGGTTGACAAAGAAAATCGTGAGTATATGCTGAAAGAAGCATTAGCGTCTATAAAAGACCAATATGATTACATTTTAATTGACTGTGCTCCATCGTTAGGATTATTAACCCTGAACGCATTAACTGCTGCTGATAGTGTAATTATTCCTATTCAATGTGAATATTTTGCATTAGAAGGTTTAGGTAAATTATTAAATACAATCAAAAGCATTCAACGATTACACAATCCCGATTTAGATATTGAAGGATTATTATTAACTATGTTTGATTCCCGCTTGCGTTTATCAAATCAAGTGGTAGAAGAAGTACAAAAACATTTCAATGACATGGTATTTAAAACCATTATACAACGAAATGTAAAATTGAGTGAAGCTCCAAGTTTTGGGGAAAGCATCATTAATTTTGATGCAACCAGCAAGGGAGCAAACAATTATTTAAGTTTGGCAGAAGAGATTATCAAAAAAAATAGCTAGTATTTTATGACACAAGCCATCAAAAAGCAAGCATTAGGAAGAGGATTATCCGCTTTATTAAAAGATCCTGAAAACGATATTAAATCAGTTAATGATAAAAATGCCGACAAAGTTGTTGGTAATATCATCGAACTTGAATTAGAGGCAATTGAAATTAATCCGTTTCAACCACGAAGTAATTTTAATGAAGAAACACTTCAGGAACTGGCTTCCTCCATTAAAGAATTAGGCGTAATTCAACCTATTACTGTAAGAAAACTAGAATTTAATAAGTATCAATTAATTTCAGGAGAACGAAGACTTCGGGCTGCAAAAATAGCTGGTTTAACGGTCATCCCCTCCTATATTCGAATTGCCGATGATAATGAATCATTGGTGATGGCTTTAGTTGAAAATATTCAACGTCATGATTTAGACCCTATTGAAATTGCTTTATCTTACCAGCGGTTGATTGATGAAATTCAATTAACACAAGAGCAAATGAGCGATAAAGTTGGAAAAAAACGTTCGACAATTGCAAATTATTTGCGATTATTGAAATTAGACCCAATTATCCAAACCGGAATTAGAGATGGTTTTATTTCCATGGGACATGGTCGAGCTTTGATTACAATTGAAAATGAGGATATACAATCAGATATCTATCATAAAATTATCAGTCAAAATCTTACTGTGCGTGAAACTGAAAATGTCGTAAAAAGTTATCAAGAAAGTTTAAAACCAAAATCAGGAAAGACATTAAAAGCTATTCCACTTTTTTCTGTTTCAGAATTGGATAAAAAGGAAATCGGTACCACGTTAGGCACAAAGGTTGATATAAAAATTGATGCGAAAGGAAAAGGAAAAATCACCATTCCATTCAAATCTGAAGCTGATTTTCAACGCATTATAGCTTTAATAAAAGGATAGTGCATAGCTTAAGAATCATATTTTTTGCTTTTTCCCTTTTGGGGATAACTTTTGCTAATGCTCAAGTTCAAATTGAAGAATTTGGTCAAACTCAAGACACGGTAAAATACAAACCAATTGACCCTTTGGCACCTTCAAAAGCTGCCTTTTATTCTGCTATACTACCGGGTTTAGGACAAGCATACAATAAAAAATACTGGAAAATCCCCATTGTTTATGGTGGATTAGCTGTTGGTTATTATTTTTATAATGATAATAATAACTTTTATAATGAATTCAGAGATATTTATAAAAGACGTTTAGAAGGTTACACAGACGATAAATATTACGGCATTTACTCTGATAATGTATTGATTAATGCTCAGCGTACCTATCAAAGAAATCGTGATATTTCACTTATGGTTATGATTGGTATTTATGTATTAAACATTATAGATGCAAATGTTGATGCTCATTTAATCCAATTTAATGTCAACGAGAATCTATCCTTAAGACCTGAAATTAATATAAATGACATCACTAGTAAACAAAATTTAGGGTTAGTATTAAACTATAAATTCTAATGAAAATAGCACTGTTAGGTTATGGAAAAATGGGAAAAGTTATTGAACGAATAGCTTTAGAACGCGGACATGAAATTGTATTGCGAAAATCGAGTTCCGATTCGTTTGAAGGATTAGAATTGGCAGATGTCGCAATTGATTTCAGTATTCCAAATGCAGCCGTTTCAAATATTTCCTATTGCATCGAACAAGGAATTCCTGTAGTTTCAGGCACTACAGGTTGGTTAGAAAATTATCATACGATGGTTCAGCTTTGTCATTCGAAAAAAGCAGCATTTATTTATGGTTCTAATTTTAGTTTAGGAGTTAACTTGTTTTTCGAATTAAATGATTATTTGGCTAAAATGATGGCTAAATTCAATCAATATAATGTTTCGATGGAAGAAATTCACCATACTCAAAAACTTGACAAACCAAGTGGAACTGCCATTTCGTTAGCTAATTCAATTATAAATCATACCGATAAAAATAGTTGGAGTATTGAAAACCCATTAAAAGATGATTTATTTATTGATGTTAAAAGAGTGGATAATGTTCCGGGAACTCACACTATTTTTTATACCTCAGCAGTAGATACTATCGAGATTAAACATACTGCTCACAATCGGGATGGTTTTGCCTTTGGTGCAATTATTGCCGCGGAATGGATTGTTGGTAAAACCGGTGTTTTTACAATGAAAGATGTTTTAGGATTAAAATAATAATTAAAAGTTAAATTGGTAACAATTTAACCTCAGATACAACTAATAGAATTCAGGCAGTTTATTAAAACAAACTTAAATTTTTATAAAATGACATTATATCAGTGGTTTTTATTTTTCTTAGTGATTCAACTAGTGCATTATATCTGCACTTGGAAATTATATCAAAGAGCAGGTCGTCAATCTTGGGAAGCTGCCATTCCGGTTTATAATGCCGTTATATTGATGAAAATAATTAATCGCCCGTGGTGGTGGACTTTTTTATTATTTATCCCTATTGTCAATTTGATCATGTTTCCCGTGATTTGGGTAGAAACCTTAAGAAGTTTTGGTAAACATTCTTCATTAGATACCTTTTTAGCGGTAATAACATTTGGCTTGTATATTGGTTATGTCAATTATACCCAAGAAGTTACCCACATAAAAGAACGTTCATTACACCCTAAGAATCCAACAGCAGATTTTGTAAGCTCTATTCTATTTGCCATAGTTGTAGCAACGACAGTGCATACGTATGTCATGCAACCCTTTAAAATCCCTACTGCATCTTTAGAAAAATCGTTATTGATTGGAGACTTTCTTTTTGTAAGTAAATTTCATTATGGGGCACGAACTCCAACAACGGCAGTTGCTCTACCAATGGTTCACGATAGCATACCATTTGTAAAAACAAAATCCTATTTTAGCTGGCCACAACTACCCTATTTTAGATTTCCGGGTATACAAAGTGTTGAACGAAATGACATCGTGGTTTTTAACTGGCCAAAAGATACCGTTTATAAATTTTTCGACAGATCAGGAAAAAGAGCAGACAAACCACTTGATAAAAAATCAAATTACGTTAAACGCTGTACTGCCATTGCAGGAGATAGTCTTCAAATTATAAAAGGAGATGTTTTTGTTAATGGAAAATTACTCCCGCTTCACGACCGTCAAAGAGTACAATTTTCTTATAATGTTGAAACGGATGGCTCACAATTTAACGAAGAATATATATTTAAAGAATTACAAATCACCGATGGTATTTATGTTAATTCACAAAATTCATATACTTTTTCAGCATTAACAGACGAAAATGTAAACCGTTTGAGAAATAATCCAATGGTTAAATCAGTGACCAAAAACATTGATACTATTGGTAATACAAAAGTTTTTCCCCATACAAAAAGTTGGAATGCAGATAATTTTGGGCCAATTTACATTCCTCAAGCCGGAAAGACGGTGGTTTTAAACAAAGAAACGTTACCATTTTACAAAGAAATAATCACCGATTATGAAAAAAATGAGTTGCAAGTAAACGGAGATGAAATTAAAATCAATGGAAAAGTAGTAAGTTCTTATACCTTTCAAATGGATTACTACTGGATGATGGGAGATAACCGTCATAATTCTGAAGACAGCCGTTATTGGGGCTATGTTCCAGCTGATCATATTGTTGGAAAACCGGTGTTTATTTGGATGAGTTTAGACCAAAATGAACCTTGGGGGAAATTATTTGACAAAGTTCGCTGGGAAAGAATGTTTACTACCGTTGGTGGTAGCGGAAAACCTGTATCCTATTTTATCTATTTTGTAATTGCCTTGGTAGCTTGGTTTGGTTTTGATTATTTCAGAAAAAAAAGGAAAAAATCTGCTGAATAAATTTCTATATGAAGGCTTTATTATATCCAACCTACTTTCCGTCAGTTAGCCATTATGCAGCGATGGTTCAGGCTGATTCGATAACCTTTGAAACGGAAGATAATTTCCAAAAACAAACTAATAGGAATCGAATGTATATTTATAGTCCGAATGGAATTCAATTGCTCAATATACCTATAAAACATTCTAAAGAAGCTCACCAAAAAACGAAAGAAGTAAAAATAGAGCAAGATTTTAATTGGCAAAAACAACATTTCAAATCACTAGAAGCTGCCTATCGAACATCCCCTTTTTTTGAATATTTTGAAGATGATATTCTTCCGATATTTAAAAAAAAGCAAACTTTTCTATTAGACTTAAACCTAGAAGTTTTTGAGGTAGTTAACCAGTGTTTAGGGATAACTTTACCATTCGAAAAAACTGCAGAGTACTTTCAAAACAGTCCTGATTATATTGATTATCGAACTATAGCTAACGGTAAAAAAGACCAAACCAGTTTTGAACCTTACACACAGGTTTTTGAAAACAAACATGGTTTTTTAAGCAACCTAAGTATTTTAGATTTACTTTTTAACGAGGGTCGATATTCCTTAGATTATTTAAAAAATCAGAAGTTATAATTATTCAATTTTCTTAAATGCTAAACGCGTTACAATTGGAAAATGATCTGAATTAACAAATTCAGAATGAGTAGTAAATTGTTTAACCAAAAACAGTTTGTCAGTAAAAACATAGTCTATTCGACCCGGATAATATTTAAAATTATATGATTTTCCAAAGCCTGAACCTGCTTCTTCAAAAGTATCATTTAAGTCACCTTTAATACTTCGATATACAAAAGAATAAGCACTATTATTTAAATCCCCACAGATAATAACAGGATGCTTACAATCTAATTTATGCTTTTTAATTATCTCAGCTTGTTGTTGTTGCGTTTTAAAAGAGCCACTCATTCGTCTGAAAATACGTTTGGATTGATCTTGAGAAACACCTTGAATATTTTCATCAATTTCATGCACATCAGGTGTTATTTTAATTGATTGTAAATGTATGCTGTAAACCCTTATCGTATCTTTCCCTCTTTTAATATCAGCATAAACAGCATTATTTGTTGAATTTGGAAACTCAATAATTCCCTCTTCAATGATGGGATATTTTGAAAAAATTGCCTGACCTAATTTGGTGTTTTTTCCTTCAACAAAAATATATTTATGTTTATAAATTCTAAAATCAACATCATTATTTCTAGAATATTCCTGCAGACATAAAATATCCGGATTTTGTTCTTTAATAAAGGAAGAAACTTGACTACTCACATCTTCACGTTCAATCCATTTATATAAATTGAATAAACGAACGTTATAACTCATTAGCACAAAATCTTCATCTTCAACTGGTAAATTAGTTTCCGAAAATTTATAAAATTTAGTCACAAATGTAATTCCTAATAACAAAACAATCCCGGAAAGCAACATTTGTTTTTTGAATTGTAGTAACCAATACACAAAAAACAATAAATTAAAAATCAACATCAATGGTAAAACTAAAGTCAGCACAGAAAGTATCGGAAACAATTTAGGAGCCAAAAAAGGAAAAACATAAGCAATGAAGGTCATTATAGTTAATACTATATTGAAAAAAAGCATCACTTTATTAAACCAATTTAGGTTTTTCATTTTTTATTTTTTCCTTACCAAATTAAATACTAAAATCAACTTTTTCCAGCTTTAAACAAAAATTCTTTTTCGTCTTTTGTTAAACTATCATAACCTGATTTACTGATTTTATCTAAAATTTCATCAATCTGCTGTTGTGATTTATCTTTTGAACTAGGTTTAGGTTTTGTATATGTTGTGTTTTTATGTACTTTTTTAAACGGTGTATTCTTTTTAGCTTTAAACAAATTTATAATACTATCCATTAAGGAAGTGAATCCTTTTGTAATATCTGTTCCTTTTTTAAGTTGACTAGCGTATAAATAGCCAAATAAAGCTCCTCCTAAATGAGCAATATGACCGCCCGCATTTGAACCGGAAAGTCTAATTAAATCCAGAAAAAAAAGAACAATTGCAATATGCCATAATTTTACATTTCCAATTAAAAGTAATCTTACTTGCAATTGAGGTGCATAGGTTGTAACACCAAATAAAACAGCCATAACAGCTCCGGATGAACCTATTAATGGTACGGTAATATCCGCAAAACGCGGAAAAATTAAAAATCCAATAATAAAAATTAAACCTGAGAATATTCCGCCCATTAAATAAAGACTAAGTAACTGCTTTTGTTTGAAAAAAGTAAGAAATAATCTGGCACAAAAGTTTAAAATCAATAAATTAAAGAGAATATGAAAAAAATCTTCATGAAAAAAAGAATAAGTCAAAATTGACCACGGCTTCCAAATTAATTCACCTGGATGAGAGGATAAATTTACATAGTGTAAAAAATTAAATGAGATTGTAAACAATGAAAGTATTCCTTGTAGTGCAAATGGAATAGCAAACAAAGCCACATTCCAGTAGATTAACTTTTCAGTTACGCCACCCATTATATATTGTTGCTTTATTTCTTTTAAAATACTCATCTTTATTTCCTTTTATCAATTACCATCCACCTATATAAATTACCTTTATCAATCCCACCGCTTTTCATTAAACTGATTTTTCTTCCAAAACCACATCATTAAAAATCCGGTTAAAGCGCCACCTACGTGAGCAAAATGGGCAATTCCACCACCTCCGAAAATAGATTCTCCTTTTAATCCCATTAATAAATCACCTAAAACTAATAACGGAACAAAATATTTCGCTTTGATGGGTATGGGTAAAAACAACAACATCAATTCTGCATTTGGAAACATAAAAGCAAAGGCAACAATTACACCATACAATGCTCCTGATGCTCCAACAGCTGCGGTTTGATATTTGATTGCTGCACGAACAATAATATTATATTGCTCTTGATTAGCATTTACTTTTTCAAGAATATTATTTAAACTTCCTTCAATAATTTTATTATTAACATCAAATTGATTAGTATGATCAATATTCATTAATATGTGCATATCAGAATCTGAAATATTTAATTCAGAAACTTGTTGTAACAATGAATTAATCTCATAATAGTTCATTCCGGTGTGTAGTAAAGCTGCCCCCAATCCACAAGAAATATAAAAAAACAAAAACTTTTTCCATCCCCAAAAATGCTCCAAAGCCGAGCCAAACATGATTAATCCGAACATATTAAAGAAAATATGCATCAAATTAGGCAATTTAGCATGCATAAACATATGTGTAATGGGTTGCCACCAATGAAAATTATCATTTAAAGGATAATAAAGTGCCAAAAGATCATTAGCAGCTGTCGCAATTGTATTAGAAGCAATAAAAAAAATCACATTGATAATTACCAATTGCTTTACGGTTTCAGTCATTCGCATCATATCGCAAATTTTTTATCTAAATCATCCACACTAATAGTGATGAATGTGGGTTTGTTAAATGGAGAAACATCCGGCTCTTTGCATGCAAAAAGACCGTTTACTATGTTTTCCTGCTCTTTTTCTGTTAAATATGTTCCTGTTTTCACGGCTAAACTTCGTGCCATTGATTTGGCAATAGAATCATTTTGACTAAAACTACTTTCAGGAATTCCATCTTGTAAATCATTTACTAACTCATCTAAAACAATAGAAACTTCACTTTCTGTTACTTGAATTGGAATTCCTGAAATGATAATTTTATCACTTTCAATTACATCAAAAATAAATCCTGTATTTTCTAAAGCTGCTTTTAACTCTTTCATCAAATGAATTTCATTAGTAGAAAAATAAATTTCTAAAGGAAATAACAAATGCTGACTGGAGGCTTGTTGAACTGTCATGTTCTTCAAATATTGCTCATACAAAATTCGTTGATGAGCTCTTTTTTGGTCAATCACCATCATGCCGGATTTAATGGAACTCAAAATGTATTTTTTCTGAATTTGATAAGTTCTGTTTTTAGATTCCTCTATTTCTGTAACGTTAAAAAGGGAGCTTGATACTGCTTCCTGTTCAAATGGAAATGATTCTATTTCCTTTGTGTCGTTTTTTAAACCAATATACAAACTTTCCCAATGAGCATTTTCCGTTTTTCTTTCTCTGTAAATTGAACCACCAAAATTCATTGTTGCTTTATCCTCCGCAAACGGATTAAAATTTGAATTAACCTGAATTAATGGCGTCGAAGCATCTTTATTTTGGTAATGATAAGGTGTGTCTAAATTGGGGTCACGTTCAAAATCCAATACAGGAGCCACATTAAATTGACCTAAACTATGTTTTGCAGTAGAACGTAAAATTGCATATAATGCGTGTTCATCATCAAACTTGATTTCGGTTTTGGTAGGATGAATATTGATATCAATCGTATTTGGTGGCACTTCTAAATAAATAAAATAACCTGGTTGCATACCATCTTTGAGTAAACCTTCGTAAGCAGCCATCAATGCATGATGCAAATAACCGCTTTTAATGTATCTATTGTTAACAAAAAAGAATTGCTCACTTCTGTTCTTTTTTGAAAATTCCGGTTTTGAAATAAAACCATTTACTTGAACAATTTCAGTCTCTTCAAAAACAGGGACTAATTTTTCATTGGTTTTCCCTGAAAAAATAGCGACTATCCGTTGTCTTAAATTTGAAGAGGGTAAATTAAACAACTCACTTCCATTATGAATAAACGTAAAATGAATGGAAGGATGAGCTAAAGCAACTCTCTGAAATTCATCAACAATATGGCGATGTTCTACAGTTTCAGACTTAAGAAAATTACGTCGTGCCGGAATATTAAAAAACAAATTCTTTACGGCAAAAGATGTTCCCTTTGGCAAAACAGAAGGATCTTGCGTTATAAATTTACTTCCTTCAATTATAATATGCGTTCCTAATTCATCAAACTCTTGTTTTGTTTTTAGTTCCACATGAGCAATTGCGGCAATTGATGCTAAAGCTTCTCCTCTAAATCCTTTGGTATGAATTGTAAACAAATCTTCCGCATGACGAATTTTAGATGTTGCATGGCGTTCAAAACACATTCTGGCATCGGTAACGCTCATTCCATTGCCGTTATCAATTACTTGAACCAATGATTTTCCTGCGTCTTTTACTATCAATTTAATATCTGTAGCTTTCGCATCAACTGCATTTTCTAACAATTCTTTTACCACAGATGCCGGTCGTTGAACGACCTCACCGGCAGCAATTTGATTAGCCACATGATCGGGAAGTAATTGTATGATACTAGACATTATCTTTTGCTAAATATGGAAAGATCGAAATCGATAATGAATAAAAAAATGAATAGTAATACTAGGATTATAGCGATTAATCTGAAATTTATTTCTCTATTACCACGGTGTCTACTGTTATTTCGGGCATCACTCCAATGAGCTCTAAAATCATTATAATTAACCGTATCTCGGTTTTTATAAAACTTAGACTCAAAATCATACAAGTTTCCCCGCTCCTTTCCTTCATAGTATCTTGGAGTATAATTGAAACTTTTATTTCTGGGTAATTTGAATAACGATTTTTTAATCATTGTGTTTAGTATTAACCCTCAAAGTTAAGTAATTCTCAATAGACTTGAAAATTTGAATATGTGAAAGTTTTGTTACTTTTCAAAAAAAAAGCCAAATTCAATCGATTTTGGCTATAAAATAAAAACATAAGTTAAGTTATCTAAAAGATGTCATTTTAATAGCTGCCACAGCAGCCTCAACTCCTTTATTGCCGTGTTTTCCTCCACTTCTATCAATTGACTGTTGAAGGTTATTGTCTGTTAAAACACAAAATATAACAGGTGTTTTTCCAAGTAAATTTAAGTCTTTAATACCCTGGGTAACACCCTCACAAACAAAATCAAAATGTTTAGTTTCTCCTTGAATGACACTACCAATGGCAATAATGCCAGCTAAATTAGGATATTTTTCTAACATTTTTCTGCAACCATAGATAAGTTCAAAACTCCCGGGAACATTCCAACGAATAATATTTTCCGGTTTCACCTTGCAATCCAATAAAGTCACTAAAGCTCCTTGAAAAAGACCTTCTGTGATTGTTTCATTCCACTCAGAAACAACAATCCCAAACGAAAGCTGACTAACGTTTGGGAGTGAATTTTTATCGTACTGCGATAAATTTTTATTTTCGGTAGCCATAATTTATTGTGTCATTCCAATTAAGCCATCAATATTACGAGCTTCCGGTGCCGATTCATATTTATCTTTGATTTCTGTAAAATATTTTAATGCTTCTGCCTTTTGTCCTAACGTTAAAGCAGTTTGACCGGCTTTAAGCAAAAAGATAGGCGTTGTCATTTCGTTAGCATTCATTTCGGCTGCTTTTATGTAATATTCTAAAGCTTCTTTTAACTGATTTTTTTGAGCAAAAGCATCACCAATTAATCCAACAGCTTGTGTACTTAAAATCAAATCATCCGATTTAAACTTATCCAAACTTGTTATAGCTTCTGTATTTTTTCCAAGGTTCAAATAAGAAACACCTGCGTAAAAATTAGCTAAATTTCCTGCATCTGTTCCTGAATATTCATTAGCGATTTTAATAAAACCATATTTTCCGTCTACTCCATTCAAAGCAGCATTAAACAAACTGTCTTGACCGGTTGTTCCATCAATTGCTTTTTGAAAATTTTGTTGAGCTGTAAACATTTCTTCCGCAGCATCTGTTTCTTTTGGCTCAACAATAAACTTTTGATACATTAAATATCCAATAGTAATTAAAGCGATAGCACCAACGATCCCAAAAATATATTTTTGATTTTTAACAACCCACTCTTCAGTTTTAGAAGCTCCTTCATCTAACTTATTAAAAACACCGGCTGTGGTACTGTCTTTTGCATCGATATCAACATTTTGTTCAATATCTTCTACTTCCTTTGGTTTTGGAGATTTAAATCCTCTTTTATTGTAAGTTGCCATTTATATTTAATTTAATGAGCCGCAAAAATAAAATTTTTATTCCTATTTGAAAGTAATTTTTTAGATATTTTTGAATATTTTGTATGGCTTTGATTTTGTATTGCAATTATTCCTTTAAATCAGATTACTTTTGCAGGGTATATTACAAAACAAACTGAACATTTTAATACGTCTTATTGTGTTTTTAAAACGAATTTCACTTTTCAATTATAAAAATTTTTCTGAAACTCAATTTGAGTTTGACAGCAAAATAAATTGTTTTGTTGGAAAAAACGGAGTAGGAAAGACCAATGTTCTTGATGCAATTTATCATTTAGCTTATGGCAAAAGCTATTTTAATCCGTTGGCTATACAAAATATTAAGCATGGAGAAGAATTTTTTGTTGTTGAAGGTGATTTTGATAAAAACGGTCGTAACGAACAAATTGTCTGTAGTTTAAAAAAAGGACTCAAAAAAATATTAAAACGCAATGGGAAAGTTTATGAAAAATTCTCTGAACATTTAGGTTTAATTCCCTTAGTCATCATTTCTCCTACTGACAGCGATTTAATCACAGAAGGAAGTGAAACCCGAAGAAAATTCATGGACAGTGTGATTTCACAACTCGATTTATCCTATTTAAATCAACTCATCCAATACCAAAAAGTTATTGTACAACGCAATGCCTTATTGAAATATTTTGCTTTAAATCAGACATTTGATAAAGATACTTTGCAGATTTACAATGAACAATTACAAGCTTTAGGGCAAACTATTTTTGATAAAAGAAAAGAGTTTATCGAGAATTTTCTACCTATCTTTAACAAGCATCATCATGCTATAACTGATTCTGCTGAACTAGTCAACTTGATCTATGAAAGCCATTTGTTTGTAAATAATTTGGAAAAATTATTAGAAGTTAACTTAGCAAAAGATAAAGCGCTACAATATAGTTCTGTTGGCGTTCACAAAGATGATTTGTTCTTTGAAATCGATGGCTATCCAATTAAAAAATTTGGCTCACAAGGACAACAAAAATCTTTTTTAATTGCTTTAAAACTAGCTCAATTTGAGTTTTTAAAGAAAAATAGTGGTCAAAAACCTATATTGCTATTTGATGATATTTTTGATAAATTAGACGAATTTAGAGTAAGTAAAATTGTCGAAATGGTTAACCATGACGAATTTGGTCAGCTTTTCATTTCTGATACTCATCCTGAACGAACAGAAAATATTGTAAAATCGACACATCAGAGTTATAAAATTTTTAAATTATAAAATCATGATTCAAGCTAGTACACTCCAATTTATTGACGATTTAAAAAACAACAATAACAAAGAATGGTTTCATGAAAATAAAAAACGGTATGAACTTTTTAAAAAAGAATACCAAACTTTGATTGCTGACTTATTACAAGAAATGAAACCCCTAGATGCTAGTCTGGAATTACTGGAAGTGAAACATTGTACTTTCAGAATCAATCGTGACATTCGCTTTTCAAAAGACAAATCACCCTATAAAAGTAACATGGGAATTTGGATGACAACCGATAGAAATCGAAAAAATGCACCCGGATATTATATCCATTATGAAAAAGGAAGCAGTTTTATTGCCGCTGGAATTCATTGCCCTGAACCTGATGATTTGAAAAAAATTCGAAAAGAAATTGCTTTTTTTCAGGAGGATTTAGAAGAAATCTTAGCTAATCCAGGCTTTAAAAAAGAATATGGAAGTTTTGATAGAGACGAATCCAATGTGCTTAAAAAAGCTCCAAAAGATTATGACCCTAATCATCCCGCCATTGAATTTTTAAAATTAAAAAGTTTCACTGCCACTCAAAAAATAAATGATTCGCTCTTTACAGATAACGATTTTGCGAAAAAAATGGCTGAAAAACTTATAATTTTAAAACCTTTGACCGTATTTTTGAACCGTGCTTTAGAAACTATTGAATAAGAGAATAAAATGCAAATTCATACAAATTTTTCATTAAAAAAGTATAACACCTTTGGTATTGAAGCCAAAGCCAGCCAATTCGTTTCAGTTCAATCTGTTGATGAATTGATTACCGTCTTAAATGAAAATCCAACAACTAAAAAGTTTATACTTGGGGGCGGCAGTAATATGTTGCTAACACAAGATATTGATGCTTTAGTGATTCATTTAGACCTAAAAGGAAAAAAAATCATTGATGAAAATAACGATTTTGTTTGGGTTGAAAGTCAAGCCGGTGAAAACTGGCATGAGTTTGTGATTTGGACAATTGGTCAAAATTTTGGTGGTTTAGAAAACTTATCTTTAATTCCGGGAAATGTAGGAACTACTCCCATTCAAAATATCGGAGCCTATGGTGTTGAAATCAAAGATACCTTTGTGTTGTGTGAAGCTATTCATATTGAAACGCAAGAGTTGATGATTTTTACCAATGAAAAATGTAAATTTGGGTATCGCGAAAGTATTTTTAAAAACGAAGTAAAAGATGAATTTATTATAACTTCACTAGTTTTTAAATTAACCAAAAAAAATCATAAACTCAATACTTCTTATGGGGCGATTGAAACTGAATTGGAAAAACAACACATTACTAATCCAACGTTAAAAGACGTTAGTAATGCTGTTATTTCTATCCGTCAAAGTAAATTACCGGACCCGAAAGAGTTAGGTAACAGTGGAAGTTTCTTCAAAAATCCGATTGTATTGAAAAGTGATTTTGAGTTAATTCAACAAAAATTTCCAACGATGCCTTTTTATGAGGTTTCAGAAACAGAAGTGAAAGTTCCGGCAGGATGGCTTATAGAACAAGCCGGATTTAAAGGAAAACGTTTTGGTGATGCCGGTATACATAAAAATCAAGCCTTAGTTTTAGTAAACTACGGAAACGCAACCGGTCAGGAAATATTGGCAGTAGCAAAAGACATTCAAGCAACAATTGAAACTGCTTTTTCTATTTCCATTGAGACAGAAGTCAATATTATTTGATGTTTAAATAGGGCTTATTTCTTAAATTAACTTTAAACAACAAACAATTAAGTGAACACTTTTTTGTATCTTTACCACGTAAAAAAAACACTTGAAAAATGAAATTGGTCTTACTTACAATTGGTCTTCTTGCACTAGCTTTTGCTGGAATTGCTATAAAAATATGGGCAAAAAAAGACGGAAAATTTTCCGGTACTTGTGCCAGTCAAAGTCCGTTTTTAAATAAAGATGGCGAAAATTGTAGCTTTTGCGGAAAAACTCCCGAACAAATGAAAAATTGTTCTGAACCTTCACATTCTTAATCCAGAACCAGACAATGCTCGACATTTTATTTTATAGTTTAATTGGAGTCGTAATCATTCAATTATTCTATTATATTTTTGTATTTGGTAATTTTTCGTTTACTAAAAGCCAGAAAAACAATCCAAAACGCATTCCTATATCCGTTATAGTTTGTGCTAAAAATGAAGCAGAAAATAGTAGAAAATTTGTACCCCTTTTATTAGAGCAAAATTATCCCGATTTTGAATTAGTTCTAATTGACGATTCGTCTAAAGATGAAACGTTAGAATTATTTGAACAATTTGAAAAACAGGATTCCCGCGTAAAATTGGTTAAAGTCAAAAACAACGAAGCCTTTTGGGGAAATAAAAAGTTTGCCTTAACCCTCGGAATTAAAGCCGCTAAAAACGAATATCTTTTGTTTACAGATGCTGATTGTTATCCAACTTCAAAAGAATGGATTAAGGAAATGAGCTCAAATTTCACCTTAAAGAAAACAATTGTTTTAGGATACGGAGCCTATGAAAAAATACCTGATTCGTTTTTAAATAAACTGATTCGTTTTGAAACAATGTTAACGGCTACTCAATTTTTTGGGTGGGCAAAAATGGGTAAACCCTACATGGGTGTTGGACGAAATTTAGCCTACAAACGAGAAGAATTTTTTAGAGTAAACGGGTTTATTGACCATATGAAATTGCGTTCCGGTGATGACGATTTATTTATCAATCAAGCTGCTGAAAAAGAAAATACAACAGTTTGCTTTTCAAAAGAAAGTTTCACTTATTCCATGCCAAAAACGACTTATAAAGAGTGGTTTATACAAAAACGCAGACATGTTTCAACGGCTACTTATTACAAAATGTTTGATAGGTTTCAATTAGGGCTATTTTTTCTGACACAATTATTATTTTTAGTGTTGGCCATTCTTTTATTGTCCATTAATTTTCAATGGATGTTTGTATTGCCAGTTGTGTTAATTCGATACACTTTTGCTTGGACATCAATGGGTTTTGCTGCTTCTAAACTAAACGAAAAAGACGTTATCTATTGGTTTCCGGTCATGGAAATTGCTCTTATTTTCACTCAATTAAATGTGTTTTTTACTAATATTTTTTCAAAACCTGTTCATTGGAAATAAAAAAAATCATAGAAAAAGCCATTAATGGCGACCAAGTTGCCTTTACTTCATTATTAGACATGTATTGGAACGAAGTCTATGGTTTTATGCTCAAGCGAACAGAAAACGAAACCGATTCTGAAGATATAACCATAGAAACTTTCTCCAAAGCATTTGATAAAATTGCCAGTTATAATTCAGAATTTCAATTTAACACTTGGTTAATTGCAATTGCCAAAAATGTCCACATTGACATGCTTAGAAAAAAGAAATCTACACTTTTTGTGGATATGAATTACGAAAAAGACTTTCAGGCTTATAATGTTGCCGATACTACACCATCTGCTGAAGACAAGTTGATTACAGAACAAAATTTATCTCGTTTATTAGCCTACATAAAAGAATTAAAACCTCATTATCAGGAAGTTATTCAACTTCGGTACTTTCAGGAATTAAGTTATCAGGAAATAGCTGAACATTTGAATGAACCTCTAAACAATGTGAAAATAAAATTGCTTCGGGCAAAAAAATTGTTGGCAGAAATTATTTTAAAAAGATAATTCAACAAAGCCTAAAAAACATTAAACTGCTAAAATCCCTAATCTTTTTCTATCTTTGCTTTTCTAAATATTGCACTATGAATACTGTTTTAGAAAACATTCAACCACCAATTGGCAAGCCAAAATGGTTACGTGTTAAACTACCTACCGGAAAAAAATATACTGAACTACGCGGTTTAGTGGATAAATATAGCCTAAATACTATTTGTACTTCTGGCAGCTGCCCAAATATGGGTGAATGTTGGGGAGAAGGCACTGCTACTTTCATGATTTTAGGAAATATCTGTACGCGTTCTTGTGGTTTTTGTGGTGTAAAAACTGGTCGTCCGGAAACAGTAGATTGGGATGAGCCTGAAAAAGTGGCCCGTTCTATTAAAATTATGAATATCAAACATGCTGTTATTACCAGTGTAGACAGAGATGATTTGAAAGACATGGGTTCCATCATTTGGTTCGAAACGATTCAAGCCATTCGACGCATGAATCCTGAAACAACGTTGGAAACCTTAATTCCTGATTTTCAAGGGAACGAACGCAACATTGACAGAATTATTGAAGCCAATCCGGAAGTTGTTTCTCATAATATAGAAACCGTACGACGTTTAACTCGCGAAGTTCGTATTCAAGCTAAGTTTGATAGAAGTTTAGAAGTGTTGCGGTATTTAAAAGCTCAAGGAATTAAGCGTACAAAATCAGGCATCATGCTTGGTTTGGGAGAAACAGAAGAAGAAGTAATGGAAACAATGCGTGAACTTCGGGCAGTAAATGTTGATATTATAACCATTGGTCAATACCTGCAACCGAGTAAAAAACATTTGCCTGTGAAAGAATTTATCACTCCGGAACAATTTAAAAAATACGAAGACTACGGAAAAGAATTAGGTTTCCGCCATGTGGAAAGTGGAGCTTTAGTTCGTTCATCCTATCATGCTCAGAAACATATTTTGTAGTTTTTATTCCAACTGTAAAAATTCATTTTTAGGATACCTAACTTGATATTTGATTTGCAATTTCTTTTCTGTTTTAGAAGGCAAGTTGAATATCCATTTGACAATATTAGTATTTTTATCAACAGATGCTTCTGCATAATATTCTTCTTCTACTGTAATTTCTTTATCATTACTGATTGGTAATTGATCTAAAACAGTAATTTCCACAGGATATGGTTTATTGTTTTTAACAATAATATCATATGCTCGATTTTCTTTTTTATAGTTACTTAATAATTGTTTAGAACTGAATTCTTTTAATTTTTTACGATTAATAACAATTCCTTTATCTTTTCCTAAAGAAATATCTAGTGTATCAGATGCTGATTGTAAATCTAAAAGTGATTTTCCCAAATAAGCTCCTTCGAAAAATAAATTCAATTCACCATCAAACAAGTTCAATTCTTGCCAATTTGTTACTTTTGCAGTTAAATAAACACTTTCGTCTAGTTTTGGGACAGCATAATAATGATATTGAGCCGGTAACTCAAATCGTTTAATTTCTGCAATGTACTTTTTACCATCGCTTAAAACAGAATATGGTTCTTTTATTTCATAAATTATTGTGGTGGGTTGATAGTTTACCGCAGTTTGTAATGCTATAGATTCCTCTTCATAAACAACTTCTCTTTTCTTCGATTTTTTGATACCGCCGGCTACTACTACTACCTCATCCAATTGGACATCTCCCTCTAAATCAACATTTATTATTTTTGAATTAGCATTAACTAATTGAGACTTCATTCCAACAAAAGAAAACTCTAATACACTATTTACATTTGGTACTTTTATACTGTATTTACCGTCAAAATCTGTTGAAGTACCAATTGAAGTACCTTTAACAATTACATTAGCTCCCGGTAATGGAATACCGTCTTCAGAAACAACTCCGGTAATTGTATTTCCAATTAATTGACCATATGCTTGAACTGAACCTGATGGTTTTTGACGTTGATTTAAATTTAAATACCAAGGTTGTAATGTCGGTGCTAACCCACTTTCCGTTGGATTTCCATTTGAAATTGTTAATGATACATCATTCCAATCTTCGCCTGAACTTTGAAAAATATTTGCTTTAAATAATAATTCAATTGGACTATTGATATCTTCAACTCTTAAATCGTAATTGGAATACCATCCTGCATTCATCACATAATAAGTTATTTCAAAAGATGCATTAGAAATTTCTCCTTTTGATGAAACAGTTACAACTATATCACTTGTAGCTGTTTCATTTGATTCGTTTAACGACTTTAATTGTTTATCCAACTTAGTTATTGTACTATCAATCGTGGACATTGTAGATTCAACATCTGATTTTTGTTTTAACAATTCAATCAAACGCTGACGTTGAAAGTCTACAGCTTCTTTCAAATCAGTCATTTTCAAACCTGCATTAGTTCCGCCAATAACCTGGTTTTTAGCTAAAATAGACTCTTCATTTTTTAAAATCGTTAATATATTATTTTCAAATATTCTTTTTTTATTTAAAAGTAATTTAGCCGATTGCAATTTTTCAATTTCCACCCTGTTTTTTTGTACTGCTAAATGATTATTTTGGTGAACAACAGATTGAATTGTAAATGCCCCTTTTCCTTTTACTTGAATACTTTCTTTATCTACTTTTGGTGAAATTCCGGAAAAAACCAATTCAGACTTACCACTTGAAAAAGATGCTTTTGCAGTTCTTAAAACTTGAGCTCCTTCTGTAAATACAATTACTTTTTCAATTTTTGAAGTAACCATTTTACTTTTACTTTGACCTAATAATGAATTAGTTGAAATTATCAAAAGAACAATTAAGGTTAAAAAAGCTTTCATAAATAAATGTTTTACTACAAATATAAATACAATTAAGGTTGAAATCTATTGAAAAATGAAGAAATAGTTTTTTAAAAACAGTACTTTTATGCTCGAATTTTGAATTTTATGATAAAACAAAAAATTGCCATCAACGGTTTTGGTCGTATCGGAAGAAATGTTTTCCGTTTATTATTAAATCATCCAACCATAGAAGTGGTAGCAATCAACGATTTAGCCGATACTAAAACGATGGCTCATTTGTTGAAATACGATAGTATTCACGGTATTTTAAATGCTACTGTTTCGTTTGATCATGAAAATATCATTATAGATGAAAAGAAAATTCGCTTTTACAGACAAAAAGATATTCAAAACCTACATTGGGAAGCTATAGACTTTGTTATTGAAGCAACCGGAAAGTTTAAAACGTTTGATGAAGCCTATTTACATATTAAGGCAGGTGCAAAAAAAGTAATTCTTTCCGCACCACCGGAAGATGATCTAATAAAAACGGTTGTTTTAGGTGTAAATGAATCCATTTTAGACGGTTCAGAACTTATTGTTTCAAATGCCAGTTGTACTACAAACAACGCTGCTCCTATGATTAAAATCATAGACGAGTTATGTGGTATCGAACAAGCTTATATTACTACTGTCCATTCCTACACCACCGATCAAAGTTTACATGATCAACCACATAAAGACTTGAGAAGAGCTCGTGGTGCCTCACAATCAATTGTGCCCACAACAACTGGAGCTGCAAAAGCTTTAACTAAAATTTTTCCAAACTTAGTGAATAAATTAGGAGGAAGTGGGATTCGAGTTCCAGTTCCGGATGGTTCTTTGACTGACATTACTTGTTATGTTTCCAAAGCGATAACTATTGAAGAAATTAACACAGCTTTTTTAATGGCTTCTCAAAATAACTTGAAAGGAATACTTGCTTACACTGAAGACCCAATTGTTTCCGTGGACATCTTAGGAAACCAAAATTCTTGTTTATTTGATGCTCAATTGACTTCTGTTATTGACAAAATGGTAAAAGTAGTAGGCTGGTATGACAATGAAATTGGATATTCATCGAGAATTATTGACTTAATTGGTTACATTTCAAATAAATAGTTAATTTTATGCCATCAAATTTTTCGATTTTTTGGTATGAAGTATTTTATTTTAACCATCCTTTTCTTTACTACAGCAATAAATGCTCAAAAAAAAACTAACCCTAAAGTAGCATTAGACAGCACTAATTATTATATAGAGTTAGCCAATTTTCATAAAAAAAATAATAATTTCAGAAGTTCACAAGAATATATTCAAAAAGCCATTGAATTTGCTGAAATTAAAAAAGACATTCAAGCCCAAGCAGATGCTTATTCTTTTCTAGGCAGTGTTTATTTTGAATTAAAAAAAATCGAAGATGCCATTCAAACTTTTGACAAAAGCATCAAACTGTATAGCACACAAAAACCCTCCTCTAATCAAGCCTATGCGTTATATAATTTAGGTGTTTGTTATGTTGAAATGAAAGATTATTCTAAAGCAGAATTTTATTTTAAAGGAGCAGAAAATATTTATGAAATTATTGAAATTCCGGAAGCAAAGGAAATGGTCAACCTTCAAAAGGGAATTGTTTATAGAGCAAAAGGTGAAAATCAATTGGCTTTATCTATTTTAAACACCTTTATCGTTAAACCGGATGAAGAAGACCATTTTAAAACCAAAGCGGAAGCACTTTACCAAATTGGACTAATTGAGGCTGAAAATAACCGAAACAATCTAGCCATAAATTACTTAACCAAAGCGATGGAATTAAGTACAAAAAATAAAAATTTTGAACTTAAGGCTAAAGTGGCTAAATCATTAAGTGGAGTTTATGAAAAAATGATTGATATAAATAATTCGTTCAAGTTTTTAAAACAACACATTCGAATTAGAGATAGTATCAAAGAAATCATGAGCAAACGTGTTGGTACTGAAGATTTCTTGAGCTTTAAACAAGCGGAGCAATTAAAATCTATCGACCAACTGAATCGCGAAAATAAAGAGCAACAAAGAGCAAATAAATTTTCTAAATTAATAAGCATCTTAAGCATCGCATTAATCTCAATTTTATCTTTATTAAGTTTGTCTTTGTATAAAAATAATATCATCCGAAGTCAATCTAATAAACAATTACAAGACAAAAACCAAGAATTACAAATTGCTAAAGACAAAGCTGAAAAAGCATCAAAAGCAAGAGCAGAATTTTTATCAACCGTGAGTCACGAGTTACGAACACCATTGAATGCCATCAATGGAATTACCCATTTATTAATTGAAGAAAATCCAAAAAAATCACAATTACAATACCTAACATCTCTTAAATTTTCCGGTGATTATTTACTCACTTTTATCAATGATATTTTAGAAATAAACCGTGTTGAAAGTGAAAATATTGAAATTGAAAGTATCAATGTTAATGTCAAACAACTTTTAAGTGATTTACACAATTCATTTAAAGATTTAGCCAGTAAAAATAACAATGGATTTATTTTAGAAATTGACGAAAAAATTCCTGACCATTTAATTGGAGATCCAACAAAGCTTTCACAAATTTTCATTAACCTCATCAATAATGCTTTAAAATTTACTAAAAACGGAAAAGTTAGTATTAGAGCAGCTGTTGTAAAAACTGTGAATGATATTTCAACCGTACATTTTGAAATTGCTGATACCGGTATTGGAATTTCAATTGAAAAACAAAGTTCTATTTTTGAAAGTTTTTCACAAGGTTCTATTGAAATAAACCGAATATATGGTGGAACCGGTTTAGGTTTAGCCATTGTAAAAAGATTAGTTAGTTTACTTGGCGGCGAAATTCAATTAATTAGCAGTCAAGGTATAGGATCCACTTTCTCTTTTGACATTGATTTTAAATTAGGCCAACAAACATTTGTAGAAGTTAAAAAACAGTATGACGAGAGCATTTTTGTACACAAAAAAGTTTTGGTAGTAGAAGACAATAAAATCAACCAAATGATTACCAAAAAAATGTTGGAAAATAAGGAAATCATTTGTGAGTTAGTTGACAACGGTGAAGAAGCAATCGAGTTGGTTAGAAACAACCAATATGACTTAATACTCATGGATGTTCACTTGCCTGGCATTAATGGAACGATAGCCACTGAAAAGATTCGTATATTCAACAAAACGATTCCGGTAATTGCTTTAACCGCTATTTCCTTATATGAAAATAGAGAAATGTTACTTTCGTTTGGGATGAATGATGTTGTAACTAAACCATTCAATCCTGATAATTTTTACAAAGTTATTGCCAATCAGCTTAGTTCGATTTAAAAATAAAGCCATCTTTCATTACGAAAATTACATTTTCCAATGTTTTAATATTTAGCAATGGGTTTTCGTCTACTGCAATAATATCCGCTAAGAAGCTTTCTTTGAGTTGCCCCAAACTATTTTCCATTCCCAATAATTTAGCGTTAGTTATAGTTGCAGCTTGAATAGCTTCCTTTGCATGCATCCCTGCTTCAACCATATAGCCAAATTCTTTGGCATTTAAACCATGAGGAAAAACACCTGCATCTGTTCCAAAAGCAATTTTTACTCCTCTATTATATGCTTTTGCAAATGTATTTTGAATTTGAGGTCCGACTTCTAAAGCTTTTGGCCGAACAATTTCCGGATAAAACCCGGTTATTTTGGCTTTTTCAGCTACCTCTTTTCCGGCAGTAATAGTAGGCACTAAATATGCATCATACTTTTTCATCATTTCCATTGTTTCCTCACTCATAAACGTACCGTGTTCAATAGTTTTAATTCCTCCTAAAATTGCCCTTTGCATTCCTTCATCTCCATGTGCGTGAGCAGCCGTTAACATATTATAATCTTTGGCAGTAGCCGTAATAGCTTTAATTTCATCGAGGGTGAACTGGGGATTTTTTCCGTTTTTTGCTACACTCAGAACACCTCCCGTTGCTGTAATCTTAATTACATCAGCCCCTTCTTTGTAACGTTGTCTTACAGCTTTTACAGCGTCTTCCGGTGAATTAATTACTCCTTCAACCGGACCCGGGTCTCCCATTAGCTTTCGAGAACTTCCATTAGTTGGGTCAGCATGACCTCCTGTTGTAGCAATGGATTTTCCCGCAGCAAATATGCGTGGACCAACTACAATACCTTTATCAACAGCTTTGCGAAGAGAAATATTTACTCCTGAACCACCTAAATCACGTACAGTAGTAAATCCAGCCATTAATGTTATTCGAGCATAACGGGTTGAAGCAAAAGCAACATCAGCCTCATTATCAGTATATTTAGCATCATAGTTAGTAGAATTAAACTCATTTTCAAGATGCACATGCATATCTATAAGTCCGGGTAGCACAAATTTATTCTTTAAATCAACTTCTATATCATTCGGATTAATTGGAGCAACATACCCATTTACGACTTTAATAATCTTATTGCCCGAAACCACAATTGTCATATTAGTGAGTATTTTTCCTGTTTGTGCGTCAACTATTTTTCCACAATGAAGGTATGTATCTTGCGCAAATAAAATGCAAGAGAATAGGAATGTAAAAAGAAAAGCGAAGTTGTTTTTCATACTATTATTTTTAGAAGGCCTTTCAAAAATACAAATCTTATCGATTGAAAGACAATTGTTTTAAATAATAATTGAATTATATTAATAGCCCTGATTGTAACGAAAATCCTCGCAGAATAGAAAACTATTTTTTGCTTAGAAGAGATTGCAATGAAAAGCAGGAGTAACTCCTAAAAACTTAAAATAAATTCTTTGATAAACTTTCGAACATGAGGTTCTGCTTTTCGGGCAGCTTCAAGCACTTCATTGTGATTAACTTCATTAATATTTTCTTCGTCACCCATATCAGTAATGACAGAAATACCCAAACAATCCAATTCCATGTGTCGAGCCACAATAACTTCAGGAACAGTTGACATTCCGACGCAATCTGCTCCAACATTTTTTACCATTTTATATTCTGCCAGAGTTTCAAAAGTTGGCCCTTGAAGTCCTAAATAAATACCCTCTTTAAGATCAATTTCGTTTTGTAACGCGATTTCTTTGGCTCTTTTCATCAAACTTCTCGAATATGGTTCGCTCATATTAACAAACCTCGGGCCAAATCGATCATCATTTGTTCCACGTAATGGATGATCAGGAAAAAAATTAATATGATCTTTAATAAGCACCACATCTCCTACTTTATAATTAGGATTTACACCACCGGAAGCGTTTGAAACTAGAAGTTTGTTAACGCCTAAATATTTCATTACTCTTACTGGAAAAGTAACTGTTTTCATATCATAACCTTCATAAAAGTGAAACCGGCCTTGCATGGCTACAACACTTTTTGAACCAATTTTTCCAAAAACCAAAGCTCCTTTATGACCTTTAACGGTGGAAACTGGAAAATTTGGAATTTCAGCATAGGGAATCGTAAATTCAATTTCCATATCATGGGTAAAAGAACCAAGTCCTGAACCAAGTATAACTCCAAATTCAGGAGTATAATTAGTTTTATTCTTTAAATAGTTAACGGTTTCTTGAACTTTGTCCCACATAATCGATTATTTTTTTATTGAAATCATCACTATTAGATAAAAAAGAACTTTGAATAGGCAAAAAAAATAACTGGTTTTTAGGCAATTTCCCCTTTAAACGCACATAGTCTTTTTCAGTTGTAATGATAGGTTTCTTTTTAGCTTTATTTATAATTGTTTGAATATCTGTCTCTGAAAAATCATGGTGATCAGGATAATCGAGCACCTCGTCATTTAGACTTTGCAAATATGCAAAAAAGGGTTTGGGTTTCGCAATTCCTGCAACAAGTAATTTATCAACAGTTCGAAAAGAAGCGACAGAACGAGAACCTATTTCTGAGCTTAAGCTTTCATCATAAGCAATTGTAGAAAAATAAACTACCTGATTTTCAGAAACTTTTAATTTATTCAAACATTTATTTTGTTCAAATTCAGATAAATTTGTTGGACATTTTGTCACCACAATTATATTGGCTCTTTTTGCTCCATTTCTACTTTCTCTAAGATTTCCTGTTGGTAAAATAAAATCTTCAGAATACAAATCTGAATAAGCAGTCAATAAAATATAAAAACCGGCTTTTACTTTACGGTGTTGAAAAGCATCATCTAATAAAATTAACTCTGGTTTCTTTTTTAAAGAAAGTAATTTTTCAATTCCGTTTTTTCGATTAGCATCAACCGCCACTTGAATAGCTGGAAACTTTTGATGCATTTGAAAAGGTTCATCCCCCAAACTTTCAGGCGTTGATGCTGCATCTGCCAACAAAAAACCTTTCGACTTTCGTTTATATCCACGACTTAAAACTGCAATTTGATAGTTTGAAGAAAGCAAACGAATTAAATATTCAATTTGTGGTGTTTTACCGGTTCCTCCAACGCTTAGATTTCCAACAGCAATGATAGGGATATCAAAGGAATAAGATTTTAAAATTCCGATATCGTAGCACCAATTACGAATAGAAGTAATGAATCCATATAAAATGGCAAAAGGAAAGAGTATTTTTCGCAACAAAATCATGTTACGAAAGTAGGGATTTTTTATCTTTGAGAGAAATAATCTCAATTTGGATTTTTAGCCAACTCAATTATGAAACTCAACACTATTATAGAACAGTTAGAAATGCTTGCACCGCTTTCTTATGCTGAAGATTTTGACAATGTAGGTTTGCTTACCGGAAATAGTGAACAGGAAATTAACGGAATCCTGGTTTGTCACGACGTCTTAGAAAATGTTCTAAACGAGGCTATACAAAAAAAATGCAACCTTATTGTATGCTTCCATCCAATTATTTTTTCGGGTTTGAAAAAAATTACCGGAAAAACCTATGTTGAACGAGTAGTTATTAAAGCGATTAAAAATGATATTGCTATTTATGCCTTGCATACCGCTTTAGACAATCATCAAAATGGCGTGAATAAAATTATTTGTAACCAATTAGGATTAAAAAATACCAAAATATTGATTCCAAAAGAGAAATTCATTCGAAAATTAGTCACTTATACTATTTTGGAAAATCATGAAGAACTCCGAAATGCACTTTTTGATGCCGGTGCCGGAAATATAGGAAATTATGAAGATTGCAGTTTTAATTCGAAAGGAATTGGAACGTATTTAGGAAACGAGAACAGTAATCCTGAAATTGGAGAACGATTTGAATTTGTAGAAAATGAAGAAATAAAATTAGAAGTCACTTTTGAAAAAGAGTTAGAATCGAAAATTTTAAAAGCGTTGTTCAAAACACATTGTTATGAAGAAGTGGCTTATGAAATTTATGAATTACAAAATCAGCATCAAAATATTGGTTTAGGAATGATTGGTGAATTAGAAACCGAACTTTCAGAATTGGATTTTCTTCAATTTGTAAAAGATAAAATGCTATGTGGAAGTATCCGACACAGTGAATTTTTACATAAAAATATTAAAAAAGTAGCAGTTTTAGGCGGTTCAGGTAGTTTTGCCATAAGTAAGGCAAAAAAAATGGGAGCTGATGCTTTTTTAACAGCTGATTTGAAATATCACCAGTTCTATGAAGCTGAAAATCAATTACTTTTAGCTGATATTGGACATTATGAAAGCGAACGATACACAAAAAATTATATTGTTGATTTTCTTATCAAAAAAATCCCTAATTTTGCCATCATTTTATCAGAACAAAATACAAATCCAGTTAAGTACTTTTAGATTATGACAAACGTAAAAGAAATGAGTGTAGAAGAAAAGTTAAGAGCACTCTATGACTTGCAGTTAATCGACTCAAGAATTGATGAAATCCGAAACGTAAGAGGAGAATTACCGCTTGAAGTGCAAGATTTAGAAGATGAAGTAGCGGGTTTGAAAGCACGTAACGAAAAGTTAAAAGCCGATTTAGAGCAAATTGATGATCAAATCAAAGGCAAAAAGAATGCTATTGAAGCTCACAAAGAAGGAATTAAGAAATATACTGAACAACAAAAAAATGTTCGCAATAATAGAGAATTCAATTCTTTAACAAAAGAAATCGAGTTTCAGGAACTAGAAATTCAATTGAGCGAGAAGCACATTAAAGAAATGAAAGCTTCTGTTGAATACAAAAAACAACAAGTAGCTGATTCTCAAGAACGTTTAAATGCAAAACAATCGCATTTAGAACACAAAAAAGCGGAATTGGGTGATATCATGGCCGAAACGCAAAAAGAAGAGGAATACTTAACCAAGTTATCAAATGAATATGCTTCAAATATTGAGCCTCGTTTGATTGCTGCTTATAACCGAATCAGAAATAGTGTTAGAAACGGATTAGCGGTAGTTTCCATCGAAAGAGGAGCATCTGCCGGATCATTTTTCACCATTCCACCACAAACGCAAGTTGAAATTGCCGCCCGCAAAAAAATCTTAACCGATGAACACAGTGGACGAATTTTAGTTGACAACGTTTTAGCTACAGAAGAGAAAGAAAAAATGGAAAGCATTTTTGCTAAGATATAAGCATACAAACCCCGGATTCGGGGTTTTTTTATGAATAAAACGCTCAAAAATAGTATAACAAAATCCATTGGTGCCTACATCAATCTGTTGAGCCATACCTTTCCGAAAAGTGCCACGAAATTAGCCTATAAATTTTTTAGTGAGCCTCGAGTTGGAAAATTAAATGCCGATTCACTTCCTCCCATTTTACAACAAGCGGAACGAGAAATAATACAATTAGAAAATTATCAATTTCCTGTCTATATTTGGAAAGGTAATGAAACAAAAATCCTTCTCGTTCATGGTTGGGAGAGCAATGCTGCCCGTTGGAAACCTATCTTTCCTTTTCTTCAAAAATCAGGAAGTACCATTATTGCTTTGGATGGACCCGCACATGGATTAGCCAGTGGTGTAGAATTCAGTGTACCAAAATATGCTGATTTTATTCATGAAGTAGTTTTAAAACATAAACCTCAAATCATTATTGGTCACTCCATTGGTGGTTCAGCTTGTTTGTATTTTCAGCATCATTATACTTCACTTTCACTAGAAAAAATGGTTTTGATGGGAGCACCTTCCGATTTAGAAGTATTATTGGAGAATTATGCCAAATTACTTGGGCTAAATACTAAAGTAATCCAACTTTTGGATGCCTATTTCTTAAAACGATTTAATATTAAGACGAAAGAATTTCTGGGGGAAAAACTAGCCTCCTCCCTATCCTTGAACGGAATTATTTCGCATGATCGTGAGGATGATGTTGTGCTATTTTCAGAAAGCAAAAAAATTGCGGAAGGTTGGAAGCAAGCCAAGTTTATTGAAACAAAAGGATTAGGTCACAGTATGCATGATGAAAAATTGTATGAATCAATTTATTCATTTCTATTTCAAAAGCTTTAGAGTATCTTTGCCCTATGGAAGAAACCGGAAAACGCATCAACAAATTTTTATCTGAATCAGGCTATTGTTCTCGAAGAGAAGCAGATCGATTAATTGGTGAAAGTCGAGTTACCATCAATGGTGTCGTTCCGGAAATGGGAACCAAAGTTTTTGATACAGATGAAATTCGCGTAGATGGCAAACTTATTCGAGAAAACAGAGAAAAACCTATTTATTTAGCCTTTAATAAACCTGCCGGAATTGAATGTACAACCAATCAAAGCGTTCGAAATAATATTGTCGATTATATTAATTATCCAGAACGAATTTTTCCAATTGGTCGATTAGATAAAGCCAGTGAAGGTTTGATTTTTATGACAAATGATGGTGATATTGTCAATAAAATTCTTCGAGCCAGGAATAATCACGAAAAAGAATATATTGTTACTGTTGACAAGGCCATTACTGACAATTTTATAAAAAAAATGAGTAATGGTGTGCCCATTTTAGACACAGTTACAAGAAAATGTAGTGTTGAACAAATCAATACTACCGTTTTTAAAATTGTTTTGACGCAAGGTTTAAACCGACAAATTCGTAGGATGTGTGAATATTTAGGATATGAAGTAATTGCACTAAAACGCATACGAATTATCAATATTTCATTGGATGTTCAGTTAGGTCGATACCGAGATTTAACTGAGGTAGAAATTCAAGAATTAAATCAATTGATTGAACCTTCCAGCAAAACAGAAGAAGCAAGTTTGCCAAAAGTAGAACCTCGAAAAATTCAACCTAAACGTAAATTTTAAATCCAAATTTTACTATTTTAAAAATAATTTCTATTTTTGATAAAACATTAAATTTAAAATTATGAAAAAACTAGTATTTTTATTGGTTTGTATTTCTGCTTTCCTTTTCAACAGTTGTAGTGATAGCGATAGTGATTCTCCTCAAAATTCAACTTCTTTTGTGGTGGATGGAATTACTTATGACTTACCAGCAACACAAGGAATTGTCAATGTCGTTTCACCAGATGCAATCGAAGTAAATGGTAGCATGTATAACCGTAACACTTTTATCATTAATGGTATTAAAGGAATGACGGATGTAGCAACAGTTACATTTGATTTATTTTTAAAATCAGGACAATCTTTAGCCGGTGATTATCAAATTTCTACTGATCAAGATGAAGATAACCCAATTGATTTAGAAAATATATTAGCCAGTCAAAACAGAGCCTGTTTAGGTTGGACTTCCTTAGTTGCAAAAACAAACATTATTTCTCAGTCGTCCGTTAGTGGAAATGCTCCAACCGGAACTGTAAAAATCATTTCAAACGGAGGAAATAATTATACAATTCAATATACCGGTAACTTTAAGAATATTGATCAAGTAGAAAATATTCAAGTGACTATGAATATAACCGGAGCAGTTTCAAATGGTAGTTAATTATCAAAAATAGTATGAAATAAAACCCAAGCCATCACTTGGGTTTTTGTTTTTATTTACTTTTTATTTTTCATTCTTTTTTTGATCTCTTGCTAATAAAGTATTTTTCAATAACATTGCAATAGTCATAGGACCAACTCCCCCGGGAACAGGCGTAATAAAGGAAGCCTTTTTACTCACATTTTCAAAATCTACATCACCTGTAATTCTGTACCCTTTTTCATTAGTTTCATCCAAAACTCTGGTAATTCCCACATCGATTACAACGGCATCATCTTTAATCATTTCCGCTTTTAAATAATTTGGCACACCCAAAGCCGTGATAATAATGTCCGCTTGAGTGGTTATTTGAGCAATATTTTTAGTGTAACTATGTGTCAATGTAACTGTTGAATTTCCCGGAAAACCTTTTCTTCCCATCAAAATACTCATTGGCCTTCCGACAATATGACTTCTACCAATCACTACAGTATGTTTTCCTTGTGTTTCAACTCCGTAACGTTCTAATAACTCTAGTATTCCAAAAGGAGTTGCCGGAATAAATGTACTCATATCTAACGCCATTTTTCCAAAATTCTCCGGATGAAAACCGTCTACATCTTTACTAGGATCGATAGACATAATTACATGCTGCGTATCTATTTGTTTTGGCAAAGGCAATTGCACAATAAAACCGTCAATATTATCGTCCTCGTTAAGTTCTTTAATTTTTTTAAGCAGTTCAGTTTCAGAGGTGGTACTAGGCATTTTAATCAAAGTACTTTCAAATCCAACCCGCTCACACGATTTTACTTTACTTCCAACATAGGTTAAACTTGCTCCGTCATTACCAACAATTATGGCTGCTAAGTGAGGAACTTTTTCACCATTAGCTTTCATTTTTAGAACTTCCGCAGCAATTTCATTTTTAATGTCTTCTGCTATTTTTTTTCCATCCAGTAGTTCCATTTTATTTAGTTTAGTAGTTATGCATTTACTTTTGCATTATAAAAAGTTAGTTGTGTTTTTATAAAAAAATAAGACGCGAAAAATCGCGTCTCAGTAGTATTATTTCATTCCTTTCATTCCGCCCATCATTTTGGCGAGATTTTTACCGCCTCCGCCTTGCATCATTTTCATCATTTTACTCATTTGATCAAATTGTTTCATGAGTTGGTTTACTTGCTCAACTTTAGTTCCTGAACCTTTTGCTATTCTAATTTTTCTTTTACCGTCAATCACTACGGGTTTCGTTCTTTCTAAAGGAGTCATTGAATGGATAATCGCTTCAATGTGTTTGAAGGCATCATCTTCAATTTCTACATCTTTCAACGCTTTACCGGCTCCGGGAATCATACCAACCAAATCTTTCATGTTTCCCATTTTCTTAATTTGTTGAATTTGAGCTAAGAAATCATCAAAACCAAATTCATTTTTGGCTATTTTCTTTTGTAATTTTCGGGCTTCTTCTTCGTCATATTGTTCTTGAGCACGTTCAACTAATGAAATTACGTCGCCCATTCCCAAAATTCTGTCAGCCATACGAGAAGGATAGAAAACGTCAATCGCTTCCATTTTTTCTCCCGTTCCAATAAATTTAATTGGTTTATCTACAACTGATTTAATTGAAATTGCAGCTCCACCACGGGTATCCCCATCTAATTTGGTTAAAATAACACCATCAAAATTCAGTCTGTCATTAAATGCTTTTGCGGTATTCACAGCATCTTGACCTGTCATGGCATCGACTACAAATAAAGTTTCTTGTGGTTGAATTGCTTTATGAACATTAGCAATTTCGTTCATCATTTGCTCATCGATGGCTAAACGTCCTGCAGTGTCGACAATGACAACATTAAATCCGTTTGATTTGGCATACTTAATTGCATTTTGAGCTATCTCAACAGCATTTTTATTTTCAGATTCTGAATAAACTTCCACCCCAATTTGGTCACCAACAACATGCAACTGATTAATTGCCGCCGGACGGTAAATATCACAAGCTACTAAAAGTGGTTTTTTGCCTTTTTTAGTTTTTAAAAAGTTGGCCAACTTTCCTGAGAATGTCGTTTTACCCGAACCTTGTAATCCCGACATTAAAATAACGGATGGATTTCCGGAAAGGTTTATACCAACTTCAGAGCCACCCATTAATTCCGTTAGTTCATCTTTCACTAACTTCACCATTAATTGACCCGGTTGCAAAGACGTTAAAACGTTTTGACCAATGGCTTTTTCTTTGACAGCTGTCGTAAAATCTTTAGCAATTTTAAAATTCACGTCGGCATCAAGTAAGGCACGACGCACTTCCTTTAAGGTTTCTGCAACGTTTACTTCGGTAATTTTACCGTGACCTTTTAAAATATGGAAAGCTTTGTCGAGTTTATCGCTTAAATTACTGAACATAAAATGGATTTTCTAATGATGAAGTGCAAAGATAACACAATCCAAATAAGCATCAAAAAATGATTTTAGCAAATTTTTAAATTTTATGGTAGGGTTTCTTCAACATAAACTGTTTTAGTACTATAATTTAAAACGTAATAAACATGAAAACCCAAAAAATGTTACTTAGTCTACTAATACTTTTAGTATTGACAATCTCGTGCAGCAAAGATGATAGTGCTTCTAGTACAGATTCTAAAATTGACAATTTAAAAATTGTTGCCAAAGCGACCTATTCCGGAGGTGGTTCAAGAGGAGCCAGACAAAATAGCGTCGTTACAATTTCGGAATTTAAAATTAATTTGAAAGAAATTGAATTTAAATTGGATGATAATTATTACGGAAATGATGACAATGGAAATGATGACAACGGAAATGATGACAACGGAAATCATCATAGTGATGACCATGATAGTAATCATGACGGTAATTATGGTGATGAAGAAGAAATTGAATTAAGAGGTCCGTTTGAAATTGATTTATTAAGTGGTCAAACGACTATTACTTCATTAAATCTGCCTAACGGCTCCTATGAAGAAGTAGAATTCAAAATGAACCGAAACCGTGACTCATCAAGCACAATGTATAATAAATCAATTCAGATTCAAGGAACAATAGATGGAGTCCCTTTCCTGTTTTGGCACAATGTTGAAGAAAAATTCGAAATTGATTACCACGATTTAGGTCAAAGTTTAGTAATTGCTGAAAATACTGCTACTATCGTTTTCGATTTTAATTTAGATGCTATTTTAGCTAGTGTTGATTTATCTGTTGCAGTTGATGGAAATGGAGATGGTGTTATTGAAATTAGCCCAAATGATCCGGATGGAAATCAAAATTTGGCACACCTTATTAAAAATAAAATTAAAGAATTTACAGATTTATTAGATGATTAAAGTTAGTTAGTTAAAATAATGCCACTTGTCCTACTATGCGTAAAAAAAGCTGCAGAAAAAAATGCAGCTTTTTTTTATTCAATTTGAATAGTAATTAATTTTTAATCAACTTTTGACGAAAAACTTTTCCGTTTTTATCTTCAATATTTATAAAATAAATTCCATTAGAAATAGTAGATAAAAATATATCGGTATTTAATCCTGAAAAATTGTCTTTGTAAATTAATTTACCGGTAAAATCATAAATAAACACTTTTTTTGAGTCACCAATATTATTCGATAGGATAGTGAATTTTGATTCAAAGGGATTTGGAAAAATTAAAAAATCTGACTGAGTAAACGAATTAATATTTAGTGGGGTTTGTCCAAGTTTAGCTGTTGTTCCTCCAACAACGTAAACTGAATTATCAGTATCAATAACAAATGAACTAGCCGAACTGCTTCCAGAAACTAAACCAACCCAGCCATTTGTTCCGTCAGAATTGATTTTACAAACTGCCATATTAAACAAATTCCCTGCAGATAGATAGGCATTGTTTGCTACATCTAATTTCAATTGACCATGAAGAAGCAATATTTCCGGCCCATCAGCATTTAAATTTTGCCAAAGTACAGATCCATCTGAATTATATTTCATAAAAGCTGCTCCTCCTGTTCCCGAGTTAGGAAAACCACTGATGATTGGATTATTATCAGAACCAACTTCAACTTTGCTTCCTGCCATGGAATTAGTATGAGACCAAATCGAAGCACCATTTCCATCCAATTTTTCAAGTATACTTCCGGCGTTTGAAACAACATTTTCCCCATTTATGATATAAGAATTCCCAAAAGAATCCCCGACAATATCTCCAATTGTTGAACTTGTTATCCCTGCTTTACTCCAAATTAAATTACCCTCTATACTAAGTTTTAAATAACCATTGATTATACCGGTTATTCCTCTTCCTGAAACTACCAAAGCATTGTCCGTTGTAAATTTGATATTGATGGGTGCACCAATTCCGTTACTATCATAATAGGTCCATACTGTTTCACCATTCGAATTAAACTTTTTAACTCTTGTAACTAAGCCATTAGAGCCCATCCCTAATCCCAAAACATAAATATTATCCGAAGAATCAACTACTATTTTCTTTGTATATGAACCTTCAAAGGAGGCCTCAAATACAACTCTCCAAAGTAATTCTCCTTGCGGATTATATTTCATTAATAAACTCGCTGCGTTAACAGGGTTTGAATATCCTGATCGAATTGTTCCTGAAACCAGACAATTATTTTGACTGTCAGTTTCAAGCCAAGTGACCACTTCGTGCCTTGTGTTGTCGACATTGTCAAATGTTGAATTCCACAAAATGCTACCGGACGAATTTCGTTTGGTTAAAGTGATATCACCGGCTGGATTATAATCCCAATTTGCCGAATACACTTCATGCAATTGGTTTACGGCAACAGAAACACCGCCTGGATAATTTGACCACTCTACATTGACTTGAGCATAAGTTAGAAATGAAAAAAAAAATAGTAAATGTGAAATTCTTTTCATGATTTAGTTTTTTTAGGACATGTATTTATTCCAAGTAAGGGATATATTGGACAAAAACTAATTAAACTGGTCGCAATAAGAATTATTCCAAAAATTAAAAGAGCCATCCCTAAAATTCCGGTAACTGTATTCGTAAAAAAAAATGTACCAAATACGATTGCTAATACGATTCTAATCAATTTGTCTGTGTTTCCAACATTTGCTTTCATACGATTTTGATTTTAATTTGTTTACATCCGTAAAGGTAAATCAACTAAAATCAAAAAAAAGTGACTAAAGTCACCTCTACAAAATTTCTATTCCTTTTGAGGTTTGAATTACTTTTGACTCAGCTTCCAGTTTTTTTAAAACTCTGGTAATTACCTCTCGGGAAGTTCCCATTTCGTAAGCAATATCTTTGTGCGAAATAGAAATAACGGAAGAATTTAATAACTCTTTTTTCTCTTTTAAATAAGCATATAATCGAGCATCTAACCGATCAAACAAAACATGATTGAGTGTGTTGATTAAATCAAAATAACGTTCGTTAAACAAATTGAAGTACATGGCATTAAAAGAAGGATATTTTTTAATCCATTCTTGCACTTTATTTGCGGGTAATAACAATATTTCACTGTCTTCCTCTGTTTTGGCAAAAAAAGTACTTGGCTCATTTTTTTTACTGACTATAAAAGACATGACACAACTCTCTGAAGGTTGAATATAATAAAGCAGAAATTCTTTTTCATTATATTTTGTAAATACCTTTACAAGACCATCTATTACGATGGGAATAGAATTTATATATTGACCATCGCGAATGAGCTCTATATCCTTAGGCACTTTTTTAACAATACCCTCTTTTTCAAATGATTTAATTAATTCATTATCAAAATAAGCCAAGATACTTTTCATAAAATCTAATTAACTTTTCTCAAAAGTAAGCAAATCGATGCTTCCATCTCCACCACTAATGTGTTTCAATTCAATTTTTGAACTTGAATTAGAAAGAATTCTCCAATCTTCACTAATTTCTTCAAATGATCCGTTGGAAACATTGAAAATAATGTACATTTTAGGTGTACTATCGTCAGTTCCGGTGCTCCAAGTTCCGGTCATAGTTGTATTTCCATTAACTGCTGTTAAAGTTCCATTAGTTGCAAAATTAAAGTTATAACCAGAGAAGTTTGACGTTTGAGTGCTTCCACTTTCTGAAAACAAAGTCACTTGCCAAGTACCATTTACAACATTGTTGTTCACATCTGTAATTGAAGGATTGTTAGACGAACTGCTATCGTCGTCATTGCTACAAGTTGAAGCAACATTCAGCATAAAAACACCGAATAATAAAGGAATTAAAATTAACTTTTTCATTTGTATCATTTATTTTAAATTAACAATATAAAAACATCTATTATATAAAATAAACGGTATCAATAATCAAATATTGTTATAATTTACTATTTATTAATTAAATAGCAATTGGTAGTTTTTAAAACTGGAAATAAATAAAGGGTTGTGGTCCTGCAGAAGCGGTAGCATATACTATCCAATAGACAAAAGCCAAAAGAATTGCCTTTCCAAATAGAGGAGTGGTATAAAAACTTTTTTGTAATAATTTAATAACGCTATTTGGCAGAAAATGCCAAACAAATCCTATTAAAAGTAATAAAAATACATTTTGATATCCCTGAGCAATTATCAACCATTGATTTGGATTAAATGTCAGTTTACCAATATTATCAATTATTAAAAAAGCTGTTTGAAAATCTTTCGCTCGGAAGAATAACCAACAAAAAGCAACAAAATGGAATGTCAATAAAATTTGTAAGGTTTTGATTAAATGGTTTTTAGGTAATTTGATCAAATTACCAAAGAAACGTTCAAAAGCTAGTGCCAAACCGTGAAGAGTTCCCCAAAAAACAAATTTCCAAGAAGCACCGTGCCATAGTCCACCTAATAACATCGTTAGAAATAAATTAATATAGGTTCTGAATTTTCCATTTCGATTTCCACCTAAGGAAATGTATAAATAATCCCGTAACCAAGTGGATAATGAAATATGCCAACGACGCCAAAACTCTGTAATTGAAGCGGATTGATATGGTGTTCTGAAATTAGGCGGAAGCCAAAATCCCATCAATAAAGCTAAGCCAATTGCCATGTCAGAATAGCCAGAAAAATCACAATAAATCTGAATGGCATATCCATAAGAAGCCATCAGATTTTCAAATGAAGTATAACTACTTGGAGCATCAAACACTCTATCTACAAAATTGATAGAAATATAATCGGAGATGACCGCTTTTTTCAATAACCCTCCAACAATCAAAAACAAAGCAGCATTAAATTCTTCTTTTGTCAGATTTAGTCGCTTGTATATTTGTGGAATAAAATCACTGGCACGAACAATTGGACCGGCTACTAATTGAGGAAAGAATGAAACAAAAAACAAAAAGTCTATGAAACTTTTGGTAGGTTCAAGTTGTTTTCTGTAAACATCAATCGTATAACTTAGGGTTTGAAAGGTGTAGAACGAAATTCCTACAGGCAGAATAATTTCTTGAAGCTCAAAATTTCTATCAAAAATTAAGTTCGTATTATCAATAAAAAAATTAGTGTATTTAAAATATCCAAGTAATACAAGGTTAACCAATAAACTGACAATCAGATAAAATTTTCTATAAAAATTACTTTTTTCATCATAAATTAATTTGGCAATAACATAATCTAAAATAGAAGAAAAAATAATCAGTAAAAAGAAAATTCCACTAGATTTATAATAGAAAAAAAGCGAAAAAGCAACAACATAAGCAATGCGTAATCGATGTGTTTTCTGTGTTAAAATATAAAAGAAATAAAACACCAAAAACAAACCTAAAAACAAAGCACTATTGAATAAAAGTGGTTTTTGGGAATCAAAAACAAACCAACTTTGCACTTGTTCCCAAGTGAGATGTCTAAAATTCTCTACCACCCAACGGTTTATATTAAAAAGCGGTATCACTTATTTATTTCTAATTTATAATTTTCAAATGAATTCAAAAAAGCTTCGGTTAAAAGTTGTCCCTGACGTTCATAACCAACTTTGGTGTAGTGTACTTTATCTGCTCCAATTATTCCTTCTGTTACCAATTGATTTGCTCCGAAAAGCCCACCTAAATTGGAAAACATATCCCAAACAGCATAGTTTTTCAACTCGGCTTGAACTAGAATTTCTTTTGTATAATCTGCCACAAAAGTATTAGGAAATTTTCGTTTAAATTGTGAAGGTGGCGGAGTTGTAATTAAAAAAGCTGTGGTTGGATTTTTAGCTAAAATAAGTTCCATCATCAAATTCAGCTGAACTATAAATTCGGAGGTTATCATTTTATCAAAACTCTCATTAGTTCCTAAAGAAATGATTACTAAATCCGGTTGTAAAACAGCTAATTGTTCAAAGAACAAAGGAAATTTAGTAAAATCAGAGCATTTTGCACCGTTTACGCCTATTGTATGGTATATAATTCCCGGATTATTATTTTCTAAAACTAATCCGTTTAAAGCATAATCCGATTGGTTCAAGGCAGGAATTAAGTATATTTTATTTAATAATGTATCTGTTTTAAACGAATGAAAACCCTCTTCTGAACGGGTTTCTAAAGGAATGAATTCTGAATGTTCAACTACTTTTTTTGCTTTTTCTTTAGACGGTATTTTCAATGTTTTTCCGGCTCGAATATTATTATTTTTAAGTCCGTTTTCTTTTTTGACTTGAGCAATTGAAACATCATACTTTTCAGAAATGACCGATAAACTTTCTCCATTTTTAATTTTGTGCAAAATATTTTTAGGTATTTCTGACTCAATTTTAATTGTTTTTGAGGTCAAAGCCACCTCAAACATTTTTATATTTTGTGGAGTAATAATTTTTAGTTTATTAAAAACATATTCTTGATTTTTTACTGTCATTTCAAGAGTAAAATCGTTGGATTTAGTAAACAGGGCTATTCCACTTAAACCAACCGGATTTCCCGTATTTGGATAAATATTGCGTTGGCTTTCCCATGTTTGGTTGGAAGAAAAACGAACATCAACCGTTCCATTTGTTTTAACCAAACTATGAGGAAAAACAAGACCTCGTCCGGCATTTCCAAATTGTTGCTGCAAATTTTTACGCATTAATCCTGAAAACAAATCGGCTTGAATGTGTGAATCGCCTATATGAACAACATTTAACTTTCCAACTTTTGATTTTTTGAGATTGGTCAATTTATCAAAAATTGGGTTTAAAGCTTTACTGTTGTTTATTTCATTAATTGCCGTGATAACTTCAGTTGTATCAATTTCAACGAACAAAGAATCAGATTGAGCAGAAAGGCTAAAACTAAATAAAATAAAAAAAAGAAAAGATAAAAATTTATTGTGCATTTACGGTGTTGTTTTTAGAAGAAACGGAATCAACCGTGGGTTTAGTTGGAAGTACTTTTTTATTTTTTCGCATTAGTTTATATTGAGCATATCCGGTTTGAATTTGGTCATATAATAAACCTGCAACTTTTTGAGCTCCTTTATAATTAAAGTGTGTATAATCTTTATTGGCCATTGGCGGAACTTCTTCTGCCCATTTAGCCATTGAACCTTCACCTCCCATCGCTTCATATAAGTTAAAATAACCGGCTTTTGATTGCACAGCATATTTTCGTTGAGCCAAAGTTAAAGGAACAACGGCCGAATCAGTTTTCATTTCCAATTCATATTTGGTTGCTTTATCGGCAGTTGAAATCACTAAAATTGTGACGCCCGGAAAACATTCTTTAATATGATTGACTACTCGAGTCATTCCTTTTTCGTACCAATTATAATTATATGTACCATAATTTAAAACATTTGTTCCATAGTGCAAGATGATTAAATCATAATCCAATCGCTCTTGAAATTGTTTCATTAAATTGGTATTAAAAGTTGAAATCGGTAATCCTGAATTTCCCCGATTTGAGAAATTATCGACATGAACACCTTTTCCGTCATCAAAATTAAATCCGTAAATTGGAATAGAATCAGCTTGTTTAAAAACTGCTTTAAAACTTTTCAAATTAGTCGTTGAAATAGCTAAAGCATTTAGTTGTTTCTCGGTATTTAGCTTTTTAATCAAAGTGTCTTTTCCAATTTTAATTAACATTTCTCCCGTTTTATTTGATGAATTTCCATAAAACAAGGTTGGATTATTAAGTTGGGATGTATGCATTCCAAATCCGGCTTTGTACCTTACCCAAGTATCAGAAAGTGTATCATTAGCAAAAAAAACATGACCATTAACTCCAAAAGGTTTTATAGGCCGCTTCACATTCAGATACGATTGTATTTTCCAATTTCCGGAATATTGATGTGAAATAGAGCTTCTGGAACTAGCTGATTCAGAAGTGATTGAAACGAATCCAACTCCTTCACCTCCAAACTGTGTTTGCATTGCCTTTCGAAAATCCTGTACAATTAAATCGCCATCTGTCATAGAATCACCAAAATAAGCAATTCTGATATCTCCTTCTTGTTTAGTTTCTAATTGGTATAGTTTTTCAAAAAAAGGAATTAGATATTGAAAACCTTTATATTGTCCATATTCCTCCGGAGGATAGATTATTCCATCTATTTGTTCAAAAACTATTTTTTTTCTGTAAAAAGTGTCACTAGTTTTTTCATCTGTATATATTTCTTCCTCTAACGCAATTGTTTCTAATAGTAAACTGTCAACAGCTACATTTTTTAAAGAAATCGTTGGTTCTAAAAAAATTCGCTTAGGCAACACTTCTTTAAAAAACAAAAAACAAAGGGCAGAAATAAAAATTACTGCCAAAGTTTGAAAAAAATAAGACGTTTTTGTACTCACAACATTAAAATTACATTCTTTCCGGAACTTCAATTCCCAATAGGGAGAATGCCGATTTAATAGTTTCGCCTACTTTTTGAGATAATTGTACTCTGAATTTTTTTAGTGTTAAATCCGTTTCCGGTAAAATTGGAACCGTTTGATAAAATGAATTATATTCTTTAACTAAGTCGTAGGTATAATTGGCAATTAAAGCAGGGCTGAGTTGATTTGCTGCGTTTTGAATAATGCGAGGATACATTTCCAACATTTTCAGTAATTCTTTCTCTTTTGGATGTAAAATTAATGTAGTAATAGTTTCCGAATAGTCAAAATTAGCTTTTCTCAAAATAGATTGAATTCGAGCATAAGTGTACTGAATAAAAGGTCCCGTATTTCCGGCAAAATCCACCGATTCTTCCGGATTGAAAAGCA